>Ga0307990_1002464_pt1 | contig 14773 bp, 10 predicted proteins | sample EllFjometagen129_FD_203168 | JGI IMG/M metagenome (GOLD analysis project Ga0307990, IMG submission 203168) | Marine microbial communities from Ellis Fjord, Antarctic Ocean - #129 | ecosystem: Environmental > Aquatic > Marine > Unclassified | place: Southern Ocean | collected 2014-10-08
CTTCGCCGCCAAATCGACGTTATCCCTGAAGGGGAAGAAGGCGTCGGAAGCAAGGACCGTACCCTCTGTTGGGAGATTTGCCTTCATCTGTGCTATCTTTACTGAATCGACGCGACTCATTTGCCCCGCGCCGACGCCGACAAGCTGATCTTTGGTGGTAAAGACTATAGCGTTCGACTTTACTCCCTTTACGACATTCCAGGCAAACTGGAGGGCCTGGTATTCATCTTCCGTGGGTGTTCTTTTCGTGACAACTTCCGCTTTTCTGGTATTATCAACGCCGATGTCTCTCCCTTGAACAAGCAGGCCGCCCACAACCCTCCTGAAATCGAGGTCCTTATCTCCCGCCTTTCGGTCCGCAGTTATTGCCAGCACCCGGACGTTCTTTTTCGCGGCGAGAATTTCCAGCGCCTCTTTATCGAAGGAGGGGGCGATGATGACTTCCAGAAATGTCTTGGCCATCTCTTTCGCCGTTTCTTTGTCGACGTTCCGGTTAAAACTGACGATGCCGCCGAAGGCAGAGAGGGGATCGGTGGCCATTGCCTTTATATAGGCATCTTTGATGCCGCTGTCCGATGTTGCCGCACCGCAGGGGTTTGAGTGTTTCATGACGATGGCGGCGGGCACTTCGAAATCGGATACCATCAACCAGGCGGCATCGCTGTCCATGATATTATTATAGGAGAGTTCCTTTCCCTGAAGCTGTCTGGCATTGGGTATGGCCGACAGAGTCGTGTCGCTTTCGCGATAGAAGACGGCCTGCTGGTGGGGGTTTTCCCCGTATCTCAGGTCCTGCGCCTTTGCAAACTGCATGGTTATCCTGTCGGGGAAGTCTCCCTTTGCACCCTCTTTATCGATAGCCCCCAGATAGTTCGATATGGCTCCATCATAGCGTGCCGTCAGTTGAAAGGTCTTCACGGCAAGGGCGAAATTTGTCTCCTCCGATATGCCGCCGTCGCTTTCCTTCATCTCTTTTATAATCACCGGATAATCTGCCGGATCCGTTACGACACTGACAAAGCGGTGGTTCTTTGCCGCCGCCCGGAGCATCGTCGGCCCGCCTATATCGATGTTTTCAATGGCATCTTCCAGTGTGCATCCTTCCTTTGCTACGGTATCTTCAAACTGGTAGAGGTTAATGACAACCATGTCGATGGTTGCGATGCCATGTTCTTTCGCCGCCTTCATGTGTTCCTCATTATCACGCAGAGACAACAGGCCTCCATGGATCTTCGGGTGGAGTGTCTTCAGCCTTCCGTCCATCATTTCCGGGAACCCCGTATAGTCTGAAACATCGGTTACGGTAAGACCGCTCTCTCTGAGACGGGCAGCCGTTCCCCCCGTTGAAAGTATCTCAACGTCAAAGGCTGCCAAGTCCCTGGCAAATTCAACGACTCCCTTCTTATCGGTGACGCTGATCAGTACCCGCTTAATTTTATTTATATTCATAATCTATCCCCTTATTTTGTCCATATGTTCGATTCGTTTTTTTATAAGTTTTTGTGTTCCTATATCCGGCCTGTGGTCCACGGGGCCCTGAATGGATGCGATGGCCTGTTCCGCTTTTTTCTCGGCATCTTCAAGCGTGTCTGCGATGCCTACGATACCTATGGCCCGTGACGTGGTCATATATAATCCATCTTCCCTTTTATCAACTGACGAGTAATATAGGTTAACATCCTCTGCGCTATCTACCGTGATCTTGGAAGATGTCGACTGTGCATCGGGGTGGTCCTTGGGAAGGCCGTAACCCTTGGGGACGATGTACTTGCATACCGTTGCCTTCTTTTCACATTCCATGGTTAGTTCTGTCAATGTCCCGTCGATGATCGCCCTGCATAGATCGACAAAGTCGGTTTTCAGCAGGGGAAGTGTATTCATCGCCTCGGGGTCTCCGAATCGTGCATTGTACTCGAGGAGCTTGACACCATCTTTTGTGATAATGAAACCTCCATACATGACGCCCTTGTACTCTTCCCCCGTCTCTTTGAGAATTGCATGGGCTACCTGCCTGGTGATTTCGAGACCGGCGGCGACGTCTTTTTCTGTCATGAATGGGAGGAGGTGGTCTGCCATCGAATATGATCCCATACCCCCCGTGTTGGGGCCCTTATCCCCCACATAGCGTCTCTTGTGGTCTTGTACTGGAGGGGTTGCCACCACCGTCGTGCCATCGCAGAGGCACTGAAGCGAAAATTCTTCTCCATCAAACTTCTCTTCCACAAGGACAGATGCATGCTCATCGAGGATCGCGCGGCATTTTTCGACAGCCTCTTCCCTTGTCTGAAAATGATCCCCCTGCACCATAACCCCTTTGCCGCCGGTGAGTCCATCCGGTTTCAGAACGACTTCATCCAGTTCACCGATGAATTCGGCAATACCCATCAGTGTAGAAAAGACACTGAAACGGGCGTTTCCCGGAATGTCATATTTCTCGAGGAGATTTCGTGTGAACATCTTCGATGTCTCCAACTGGGCACAGACCTTTGTGGGGCCAACGGATGGTATATTCTCTTTCTTCAGAGCGTCGACGACGCCGTTATTCAAGGGGTCTTCAGGGCCGATGATCGCAAAATCTATGTGGTGTTTTTTTGCAAAGGCCTTGATATCGTCGAGATCGTTATAGCTTCCCAGCATAACTTTCTCTGAAAGTGATGCTATACCGGGATTATTTGACTTCATATAGGAAAAGAGACTGATCTCATGCCGTGATCGCTTGACCGTTTCGGCGATGACGTGTTCCCGGGCACCGTTTCCTATCAATAGTATATTGTACATGTGATTCCTCCGGCGATCGATTCGCCACAAATTAATTGCTTCAAAGTTGATTCATTGTCCGAAATCACTTTGACCGGATCAGTATAATTCTTGAACTGGACAGCGAATGCATTCCCCGCAACTCGTTGCGGGGAGCTTCACAATTCATTCGAAGAAGACTTTGTGTCAGGTTACATAAGATATATAGAAAAAGGTCATATTCGTCAAACATCTTTGGTCTCAAAATGGACAAATAGTCAAGGAACTGTATGAAGGATATGATATTGTATGATTTAATACAAGCGGATAAGGGGGCGAAGACATGTCACAAATGATGATCTCACGTTTCATAGACATGCAAAAAAAAAGAAGCTTGCAAAAAAACTCTGCGGTGTTGAAAGGGGGAGCCCTCTATCTGAATAGTTGTACACTGCCTATGAAGCTCTGCGCGCTTTCAGATATTCCCCTTCTTGATAATGTCGGCCAGTGTAACCGATTTTAAATAATCCTTGATGACTTGACTGAGTTCCGTCCACGTTGAAAGGAGCATGCACTCATCGGACCTGTCGCAGAAGTCGGGATTGGTAACACAGTCAACGATCGACATATTGCCCTCGACGGCACTGAGGATATCAGACAGTGTAATGTCTGATGGGTCATGGGCAAGCTTGTATCCCCCCTGTTTCCCTCTGAATACGATAACGATACCGGCGACCTTTAAGCCGCTCATCAACTGGGTAAGGTACTTCTTCGATATCCCCTGGTTTTCCTCTATAATTTTCAAGGAGAGAGGTTTATCCCCATGGTGAAGGGCCATTTCTACGAGTGCCCTGGTGGCGTACCTCCCTCTACAAGATATTCGCATTTTATGAGAACCTCCCTATGTGGTCAAAGCATGTGCCCAGGCGGACTGGAAGACCTGTGTCATACCGGTAATTTTTCCGCATCGCTTTATTCGCTTTGCAGGTAATCTCTTTCACCACGCAGATGCCTTATAGTTTATATGTTTAGTAGTATATAACATGTATGAAATGCTGTCAATACTGGATAGCGTTTTGAAATCATGTTAGAATAGGGCTATTTCTCAGGCGATATCGGATTAACATGGGGTCATGTTTTTCTTGACATATATAATGTGTTGTGTTTTTATGTCTACCAAGAAACGCTTAGTGGTGGGAATAAATGTATAGTATAGAGTTTGAAAACAGAATATTCTGGTGGTGGCAGATCGACATAGGTCTGCCCACGTAGCTCTATAGTATATAGATTACAAACCGTGGGTGGAGAGACGCTTCCTTCCCATGGTTTTCATATAACAGCAAAGCCATGGGAAACCCCATGGCTTTTTTATTTTTGCACTTTCTTTGCGCAACAATATTTTAATTTTATTATGGAGGTTTCGATATGGAACAGATGAAGGTTATTTTAAACGAACAGGACATGCCCAGGCAATGGTACAATATCATGGCCGATCTGCCGACCCCCATGAGTCCGCCACTACATCCGGGGACGGGACAACCGCTCAAACCCGAAGATATGGCGCAGATCTTTCCCATGAACCTGATTGAACAGGAGATGAGCACCGAACGCTGGATTGACATTCCTGAAGAGGTATTAGAGAAATATCTTATCTGGAGGCCCAGTCCCCTGCGCCGTGCCCGAAACTTTGAAAAACTGCTGGATGCACCGGTAAAGATTTACTACAAGGATGAAGGGGTCAGCCCGGCCGGTTCACATAAACCGAATACGGCGGTTGCCCAAGCCTATTATAACAAGGAATTCGGCGTCAAGAGGATTGCTACGGAGACAGGTGCAGGTCAGTGGGGAAGCGCATTGAGTATGGCCTGTAATATGTTCGGTATCGAATGCCGCGTCTATATGGTGAGGATCAGTTATGATCAGAAACCATACAGGCGTATCATGATGTCAACGTGGGGGGCCGAGTGTCTTCCCAGCCCCAGCGACCGTACCGAAATAGGGAGAAGGCTCCTTGCGGAAAATCCCGATACCCCCGGTAGCCTGGGCATCGCCATCAGCGAGGCCATTGAAGATATGATGGATGATGAAAATGCCCGCTATTCTCTGGGCAGTGTTATGAACCACGCTCTCCTGCATCAGACGATAATCGGACAGGAGGCCCAGAAACAGATGGAATTGATTGGTGAATATCCTGATGTGGTTATCGGTTGTGCCGGTGGCGGCAGTAACTTTGCCGGTCTCGCTCTGCCCTTTGTCAGGGATAAGATCCATGGAAAAGATATATCCATCGTGGCTGCCGAACCGGTATCATGTCCCACACTCACGAGAGGGCCCTTTGCCTATGATTTCGGCGATCTTGCCATGACTACCCCATTACTTGCCATGCATACGCTGGGTCATGATTTCATTCCGGCTCCTATCCACGCAGGCGGTCTCAGATATCACGGTATGGCCCCCATAGTGAGTCACCTTGCCAAGGAAAATCTGATAGAAGCCAGGTCCTACAATCAGTTGGATACCTTCGATTGCGGTGTAAAATGGGCCCGTTCCGAATGTTATATCCCTGCACCGGAAACGGATCACGCCATTGCCGCCGTCGTCGAAGAGGCGAAGCGTGCGAAAGAGGAAGGCAAGGAGAAAACCATTCTGTTCAACTGGAGTGGCCACGGACTGGTGGATCTCGCATCCTATGATGCATATCTTTCTGGAAAGCTTGGCACATATCAATTTCCGGAAGAGGAGATCGAAAGGGCGAAAAAGACAGTTTCTGCCTTTCCCAAGCCCTGATGGGAAGATTTGATCAGTAGGAGGATTTTCGGACTTTACCCGGAAATCCTCCTCGTTAAAGGTCAAAACTCAAGTCACTCCCGCGGAGAGTCCATAAGTAATTGAAAGAACTGGATTTCCGGTCAAGCCGGGAATGACAAGACGAAAGAATGTTAAGCTTTTACATCTCGTTCCCACGCTCCGGCGTGGGAATGCATATAGGCAAGAGAATAAGGACAACAAAGGATTTTCGATGAATAGGTATGACAAAACTGAAATAAGGTGCCCGAAACTGGGTTGTGAGATTACATTCGCCTATTGCAGGCAGGAGCAGGGCGATCTTCCCTGTGCCCGCGCCATTAAATGTTGGCAACCCTATTTTCCTATAGATGCATATCTGCATGAGATCCTGAGTGATGCCGATCGAGAGCGCTTCCATAACACCCAGCCGCAGGGCCGCCTCGCAACCATATTCGAAACGGCGGACAGGATAAAAAGTCAAAAAAAGACCTGAAAGCTGTCTTCATAGCAGATGTGTGACTCTATCGGTCCAGCTTCGTCACCTTTTGTCACCGAAATATCTTGATTAATTCTCAGGATTATACTTACAATACTATCCGTAATGAATCTATTCGATCAGGAAAATGAAAAAGGCGAACTGGTAGCGCGTCCCCTTGCGGACAGGATGCGGCCCGACAGTCTGGCCGAATTCGCGGGACAGTCACATCTACTGGGGAGTGATAGTCTGCTGCGTCGCGCCATCGAGGAAGACAGGGTATTTTCAGTCATATTCTGGGGGCCTCCGGGATCGGGAAAGACCACACTGGCCCAGATAATTGCCAGGGAGACGAAGTCCCATTTTGAAACCTTCTCTGCCGTTCTCTCGGGAGTCAAGGAACTCCGCGCCGTCATAGCAGAGGCAAAGTCACAATTGTCCAATCACCAGAAAACAGTCCTCTTTGTCGATGAAATCCATCGTTTCAATAAGGCGCAACAGGACGCCTTCCTCCCCCACGTGGAAAGCGGTTTGATTACCTTGATAGGAGCAACGACGGAAAATCCCTCCTTTGAGGTTATTGCCCCGCTCCTCTCCAGAGTGCGAGTTATGGTACTGAAGCCCTATTCCGAGGATGAACTGTCGCGGATACTGAGACGTGCCGTGACTGATCAAGAGAAGGGATTGGGAGGACTCTCCCTCATTGTTGACGATGATGCCCTTGCCCACATAATAGATACGGCAGATGGAGATGCCCGTACGGCCTTGAACAGCCTGGAGATTGCCGCATCATTCGTTGATGGACAGAAGGCGAAGAAGAGGCAGATTACCCTGAAAATCGTGGAAAAAGCGCTCCACCGAAAGGCCCTTCAGTACGACAAGTCGGGGGAAGAGCACTACAATATTATTTCGGCATTTCATAAAAGCCTGCGTGGGAGTGATCCCGATGCCGCCCTCTACTGGCTGGGAAGGATGCTTGAGGCGGGCGAAGATCCCCTCTATATCGCTCGTAGAATGGTGAGATTTGCCTCGGAAGACGTGGGAAATGCCGATCCCATGGCGCTGTCCATCGCTATTTCGGCCATGCAGGCCTTCCAGTTTATCGGACTTCCCGAGGGGGATTTGGCCCTCGCCCAGGCCGCCGTCTATCTGGCAACGGCGCCCAAGAGCAACGCCCTCTATGTGGGGTATGGAAAGGTGAAAGAGTCCATCCGTGGTTCGGGATATCTGCCAGTTCCCCTCCATATCAGAAACGCGCCGACGAAGCTGATGAAAAATATCGGCTACGGAAAGGGGTATAAATACGCCCACGATTATCCCGATGCCCATGTCCCCCAGGAATACCTGCCCGACAAGTTGCAAGGGCAGCTCTATTATAACCCCACGAACAGGGGATACGAAAAGATTGTCCTGGACCGCCTCACCAAATGGCGAAAGATGAGAGAAGATCTATCAAAGGGCGGGAAGAAGGGTTGACCTTTCCATCGGCATCCAAGATACGTAGCGTCTATACAAAATCCACTTAAAATCGCTTTCCCTGCCAGGAATCCCTTGTTTTCAGTTCTCTGTCTATGGAATTGAGGACGTCGAGCTTGTTCCTTCCCCAGTCGGGGGCGAGATAGATGTCACGGTAGCCGTCTGCCGTGAGTCGCTGGATCACCATGTCCGGTGGCAAAATCTCAATGATATCGCAGACCGTCGAAATATATTCTTCCTTGGTCGGCATCGTGATCTTTCCCGCTTCATACATCTCACCGAGCCTGGTTCCCTTGAGTGCCAGGAGGAGGTGAATCTTTATGCCCTTGACGGGGAGCGACGCCACCGTTGCCGCCGTTTGCATGATGTCTTCATAGGTTTCTCCCGGGAGTCCGATAATAATATGGGTGCAGATATTTATATTCCTGCCGGTGGTCCTCTGTATGGCGTCCACATAGGTTTCCGCATCGTGGCCGCGGTTGATGATTTTCAGGGTCTTGTCGTGGATGGACTGGAGGCCGTATTCCAGCCATATATGGTGTGACTGTGCATATTTCTCAAAGAGATCAAGGACTTCATCGGGAACGCAATCGGGTCTCGTTCCCACGGACATGCCGATGATGTCCTCCTGAGCCAGCGCCTCATCGTAGAGGGATTTGAGATGTTCTATAGGGCCGTAGGTATTGGTAAAGGTCTGGAAATAGGCGATGAATTTTTTCGCATCCCTCATTCTTTTGTAAAGGGCCTTCCCTGTGGTGATCTGGTCGGCGACGGAGGGGAGGGGGCCCTCTTCCCTGAGTTTGGAACCCTTGCCGTTACAGTAGATGCACCCGCCCGTGGCAAGCGTTCCATCCCGGTTGGGGCAGGTAAAGCCCGCGTCTATCTGAATCTTATAGACCTTGCACCCGAAGCTATTGATGAAAAAACTCTTCAGGTCATAATATCGTTTTACATTGTTCCAGAATTCCGGTTTTGACATTGCTAAATATCCTTTGAATATCTAATCATTCTTTTTAAAACGAAGATTAGTTGTGTTTATCTTTGCTTCCTGGATTCCCGCCTCCACGGGAATGACCAAGGGGTGAATTCCATCGCCTTCGGGAATGACCAAAGGGTGGATTCCTCACTCCCCGAAACCCTCTGCCATCGGTTGCTCAACTTTTTTGTTGTCTTTTACAAAACAATGGTAGTAAATAAACATGTTTAATTCAAGTAATTATATTTAAGAAAGAGCGTAAAATGTTGAAAGAATTTGATGTCATTATAGTCGGTGCCGGCCACGCGGGATGCGAGGCGGCGCTGGCGGCGGCGCGCATGGGATGCAGCGCCCTCCTCTTCAATATAAATCTCGATTCAGTGGCCCTCATGTCGTGCAATCCTGCCATCGGCGGCCTTGCGAAGAGTCAACTGGTGAAGGAGGTAGATGCCCTGGGCGGAGAGATGGGAAAGATCGCCGACCGGACGGCCTGTCATTTCCGTTTGCTGAACAGTTCCAAGGGACCGGCCGTACAGTCCTCACGCGTCCAGTGCGACAAACAATTGTATCGCCTTGCCATGAAGTCTGTCATTGAAGGCGAAAGGAATCTCTACATCCGCCAGGGACTCATCGAAAAGATCATTGTTGAAGGCGGAAAAGTAACGGGTGTCGTCGATAATACGGGCTTTTTCTATGCAGGAAAGAGGGTTATCATTACGGCGGGCACATTTCTCAACGGGCTCATACACGTGGGGGAATCACAACTATCGGCGGGAAGGGCGGGAGAAATTGCCTCCATATCCCTGGCAGAAAATCTGAAGGAGCTTGGCTTCGAAGTCAGCCGACTGAAGACAGGGACGCCGCCCCGGCTGCGCGCCTCTACCATCGATTTTTCGGTCCTGGAACGACAGGACAGCGATCCCGATCCGCAGCCTATTTCCTTTACAACTCAAAAACTCCGCGAAGAGCGACTGCCCTCTTATTTCAGTGCAACATCGGAGAAGACTCACCAGTTGATCAGGGACAATATCACCAAATCACCCCTCTATTCGGGTGCCATCACGGGGATCAGTGCCAAACACTGCCCCTCACTGGAAGATAAGGTGATGCGCTTTCCCGATAAGGCAAAACATCCCGTTGTCCTCGAATATGAGGGCCTCGATACGGAAGAGATCTACGCAAAGGGTCTGGGAAACAGCTTTCCCTTGGAAATTCAGGAAAAGCTTGTCCACTCCATTCAGGGGCTGGAGGAGACTGAAGTTATGCGTTCCGCCTATGCCATTGAATACGATTATGTCCATCCCACGCAACTGGCGCAGACACTGGAAACGAAACCGATCGAGGGGCTCTATCTGGCCGGTCAGATAAATGGAACCTCGGGGTATGAAGAGGCGGCCGCCCAGGGAATATGGGCCGGTATCAATGCCGCCTGTGCAGTTCAGAAACGGGAGCCCTTCATCCTCGATCGTTCCCAGGCCTATATAGGCGTTATGGTGGATGATCTGATAACGATAGGGGTGGAGGAACCCTACCGGATGCTTACCTCCCGCGCCGAATATCGTCTTATCCTGCGAGAGGACAACGCCACCATCCGGCTGATGGGAAAAGGACGCGAACTGGGGCTCATATCTCATGACCAATACAGCGATCTTCAGGAAAAGATGGCCCTGATTGATGAAGGAATCAAGGGTCTGAAAGAGAAAAAGATCTATCCCGTTCCCGAGACCAATGAGCGTCTGGCTGCAATGAAAACCGCCCCTATCAAAAATCCTGTCACGCTGTTCAATCTTTTAAAGAGACCTGAACTCGGCTATGATGGTCTGAAGACCCTCGAGGGGTGGGAGGATATCCCCGACGGGTTTGTGAAGAGACAGATCGAGATCGAAGCAACATACGAGGGCTACATCAAGCGGCAGGAAGAATCGGTGCGGAAGTTCAAGTCCCAGGAGGGGAAGAAGATTCCCACTGATCTCGACTATGACTCCGTCCCCGGTCTTTCCAATATACTGAAGAAAAAACTGTGTACCATAGTTCCCACATCCATAGGACAGGCGCAGCGGATACCGGGCATGTCCCAGGCCGCCCTGACGGCCCTCTTGATTACGATAAAGAAGATGGAACTGGAACGGGCACAGTCCGCGAAAAGCAAGAAATTTTAACATCGCAGGCGGGAGTCCATAAGCACTTGAAAGGACTGGATTCCCGATCAAGCCGGGAATGACAAACCGACAGAAGTTTGGCTTTTTACAAAACCATCAAGGTATTGCATCATAAAAAACGTGAGTGGAGATAAGACATGAAAGACATGAACGCACTACCGGAAAAGGTCCTCAATCTCATAAAAAAGGGGGTCAAGATCCCCAATCCATATTCTGTCGACATAGGAGACGACGTCGATATCGCACGGATTGCCGGTGCTGGTGTAATCTTCTACAGCGGCACCAAAATATACGGCGCGAAGACGCTTATCGGACCCGGCACAAAACTAGGATATGAGTCGCCCGTCACGATTGCAGACTGTCAACTGGGATCAGAGGTGGAACTGAAGGGTGGTTTTTTCAAAAAGGCGGTCTTTCTCGATAAAGCGAATATGGGCTATGGGGCCCACGTGAGAGAAGGCTCCATCCTGGAGGAAGAGGCAAACGGCAGCCACACCGTGGGACTGAAGCAGACAATCCTCTTTCCCTTTGTCACCCTCGGCAGTCTGGTAAATTTTTGCGACTGTTTTATGGCCGGAGGCACCAGCAGGAGAGACCACAGCGAGGTGGGAAGTTCCTATATCCATTTCAACTATACGCCCAATCAGGACAAGGCAGCGGCATCCCTTATCGGCGATGTTCCCCGTGGTGTCATGCTCAAAGAACTCCCCATTTTTCTGGGCGGCCAGGGTGGCCTTGTGGGGCCCGCACGGCTCGGTTACGGCACGGTGATAGCGGCCGGAACGGTCTATCGTGGCGACAGCCCCGAAGGGGGAAAACTGATTCATGGAAATCTGGAGTCGGTATTAACGGAACGGGAATTTCTGGCGGGTTATTATGGAGATGTGGGTCGCAAGATCGCAAATAATATTCTCTATATTGCCAATATTCTCGCCCTGAAGGAGTGGTATCGCCACGTCAGAAAACCCTTTTTTGGTATACCTGACCAGGGACCGGCACTTTTCGAGGGCGCCTTGGACAAACTCGATATGGCCATCACGGAACGTCTCAACCGGTTTAAGGCCCTCGCCGAAAAGATGGAGCGATCAATAAAGATAGCCGAAGAGATGGCACGGGGTGATAAGGGGAGGCAACTGATTGCGCTAAAGAAAAAATTCACGGAGAACTGGGAAAAAATCGAGGACTGCCTGACAGGCAAGGGAGAAGAAGATATCGCCTGTGAAACGCGAGATGCCTTTTGCGAGATTATAAAGAAACGAATCGACGCGGGCGAGAGGGATTACATCACAACCATTCAATCCCTCGATGAAAAAGAATCATCCATGGGAACCCAGTGGCTTCAGGAGATCGTGGATCAGATACAGAGGGACTGCGCCTCTTTATATGGGAGGTAAGTCCCTCATCGTTATAGATGATGAAACCGGATAGAGACACGATGGCAAATAAGGCTGATTTAAAAGTATTCATATCAAGCAGGGAATCAGTGTGCGATGAGTGCCATAACAGCCTGGGTCGAAGTGCCTGGATAGTGCTGGTCAAAGATAAAGGGGCCATCTGTTTGTCCTGTGCCGATCTCGATCATCTTGTCTTTCTGCCGTCGGGAGATGCAGCCCTGACAAGGCGGGCACGAAAGCATTCAACCTTGTCCGCCGTCGTTTTAAAGTGGAGCCGTGCCCGGAAACATTATGAACGCCAGGGCCTTCTCGTTGAAGAGGCGGCCCTTGAGACGGCTGAGCAAGAATGTTTGGCCGACGGCGATGTGAGGGAGCGTCGCCGTCAACGTGCCGCCATAAAACGAATGGACGTGGATCAGCAGTATATCAAAGAATTTGCCGGGCAACTTCGCAATTACTTTCCACGATGTCCCAAAGGGAGGGAAAGAGCAATCGCCGAGCATGCCTGCCTGAAATACAGCGGACGTGTCGGCCGCAGCAAAGACGCCAAATCATTCGATAAGGATGCAATTCAAATGGCAGTCATTGCCCATATCCGGCATAGAGAGACTGAATATGATACCCTCCTTGCACAGGGGTATGAGAGATATGACGCGCGAGCCGCAGTGAGAGGTGAAGTGGACAGTGTGTTTGTGAAATGGAGCGCTCCCATTGAATAGGGATAAAATTGACGACGCCCAATTCTTGATATGACAGCTTTAAAACAAGAAGAGAAGGTATGAAGATTCACCAGATCGATACGGATGTGTTAATCATCGGCACCGGTATTGCCGGACTCAAGGCGGCATTGGAAGTTAAAAAGGCGGGGAAAGATGTCCTGCTTGTCTCCAAATATCCTGTGGGCAAGGCCACCAATACCACACTGGGGGGAGGCGCCTTCTCCGTTTCCACCGACAAATTCAGTCCCGAAGAGCATCTGCAAAAAACCCTCAACAGCGGGCGCATGCTCAACAATCTGAAACTGGTCGAACGTTTTGTCAAGAATGCCCGATCAGATGTGCAGGAACTTGTTGACTCGGGGCTTGAGGCCCATTTTCACGATACGGGATTGCGCTGTCTGTCGCCCTATCTGATTGGCGGTCCCATGGTAACGAAGGTGCTCGTCACTGCCGTCAAGAGCGCCGATATCCCCTGCATGGGAAATATTATGATAACCGACCTCATCGTAACTGATGAAACCTGCCGGGGCGCAGTGGGATTTCATAAAGAAAGCGGTGAGTGGTATGGATTCCAAGCTAAGGCAGTCATCCTGGCAACGGGAGGCGCGGGAGCAATCTATGCCCAGAACGATAATACCACGGGGGCTACGGGTGATGGATACGCCCTGGCACTGCAGGCCGGTCTGGAATTGATGGACATGGAATTTGTGCAGTTCTACCCGCTCGTATATGCCGGATCGGGTCGCGTCAGAATGATCTTTCCCTCCTACTTCGGCGATGCGGGGAATATTGTTAATCGGCAGGGGGAGGATCTAAAGAAAAAGTACAACCTGCCCTTGCGGCTCATAGCTACGGTGACGCGGGACCAGTTTGCTCAGGCCCTGTTCAGGGAAATAAAGATGGGGAACGGTGTTGATGGTGCGATCATACTGGATATGCGGCAGGCCGACAGATCGCAGCTTCCCTTAAGTGACGATCTGCTTGAACTCTATAAAAAGAAAACATCCTATGACACGAAGCCGTTGAAAATTGCACCGGCCTGTCATCACACCATGGGTGGCATTCCCATCGATGCCGATGGACATACAAAGCTAAAGGGGCTCTATGCGGCGGGAGAGGTTGCCGGTGGTATTCATGGCGCCAACCGGATGGGAGGAAATGCCTATTCCGAAGCCCTTGTTTTCGGTGGTTGTGCGGGGAGGGCGGCTTCGGAGGAAATGGAAAGGACAATAACCATCGGAGATTTTGAATCCCTCGTGAATGATTATGCCGGGAAATGGGATTTAATCTTGAAACCTGAAGCGCATGAAAAATCCGATGTCTCCACCATAATGAAAAACCTGAAAAGAGTGCTCTGGGAAAAGGCGGGTATCATCAGAGACGAAGCATCGCTGAAGGAGGGAGTTGAGCAGATAGGAGATATCTCCCGCACTATTCAAACTCAGACTGCTCGAAATAGTATGGAACTCTACCGGATCGTAGAATGCCGTAACGCGGCGCTTACGGGCATGTCAATTGTTGTGGCGGCCATAGAGAGAAGAGAAAGCAGGGGATCTCATTACAGGGAAGACTTTCTTGCCGAAGAAAAAGCGTGGGAACAACATATCTATGTCACCATGGCTGGTGAACAGCCCGCCGTAAGCCGCATCGTTCCCATTTAAAATAGGGGGACACTTCCCGTATTTTTTATGTATCAAAGGTTCGTGTGTATCAGAGTAAAACATTCATCAGTTTTGCCCCAGTTTTGCACCTACTTATCTCCCGCAAATTTCCCTTCCGGTGGTTTCTCACGTTTCCCCGTCCTGAAAGAGATAGACTGCGTCGGGCAGACATCGATGCAGTTTGCGCAGGCGAAACAGTCGGGGATTACCTTGTCCCGTTTCAATATGGCTTCCATCACCGATGAGGGGCAGGCCTTGGCGCAGCTCTCGCAGGCGATGCATGTGTCGTAATTCACCTGTATCTTGTAGAGACTGATCTTTTCCACCAGCCATCCCACGAGGCCAAAGGGACAGAAGAGGTGACACCAAGGCCGGTAGACGAAGAGACTG
>Ga0307990_1002465_pt1 | contig 14771 bp, 13 predicted proteins | sample EllFjometagen129_FD_203168 | JGI IMG/M metagenome (GOLD analysis project Ga0307990, IMG submission 203168) | Marine microbial communities from Ellis Fjord, Antarctic Ocean - #129 | ecosystem: Environmental > Aquatic > Marine > Unclassified | place: Southern Ocean | collected 2014-10-08
GGTCTTTTCTGAATAGGTTTCTCGAATACAGGAACGGCGTTGCCGCGCCTGCACGCTATAAGCATATGTCCATAAAATCGTATCACTATAGTTCATTCAGCGTTTCGGCAACAATGGTCTGAAGCCACTCAAGAGCGCCGGGCGTTTTTCCCCAGCCACTGATATTGTCGGCGGCAGAGCACAGGGCCTGACTTTCGATTTTTTCTTACTCATGCATGTCCTTTCCTACTTCAATAAATGACAGTCTATTTTACACGTTGGACAGGATGGGTCAAGTATCTTTCATATAAAAGTCACGATATTCACTATCCTGGGAAAACATGCGATCACACACTGCAGTATAATGATCTCTTGATTGGAGACATTGTCTCAGAATCCTTATCGAATGTGTTTGACTTTGAAGGTGCAACTGTAATATTCGATAAAAATGACTCCGACAGGGAAAGGGCACAACAGGAAGAAGAGCCGAAGGCAATGCACTCCTTATATGTGCCATTACCGATGCGCTCATCTCATGTGCAGAAATTCAGAAATACGTGGAGGTTTACCGTGGCCAGACAATTTGAGTTGGTGACATTCGATGTTTACAGCGCTCTTTTTGACATCGAGGCAAGTCTTATTCCTGTACTTCATCCTGTTCTTCAAGGCAAAGTCGATACACTCGCTTTCTTTCGAACATGGCGTTCAAAGCAGCTTGAATATACGCTTATAAATAACTCCCTCAACGATGAGTATGTGACATTTCGGACGATAACGAGGCGAACTCTCGACTATACACTGGGTCGCTTTGACCAATCGCTCCAGGAGTCGGTTAAAGAAGAGTGGGTAGATACCTGGGACCACCTCATACCATGGCCTGAAGCGGATGATATACTGGCAGCGATCAAAGACAGAGGATACGCCATCGGCCTACTTTCAAACGGGGATACGGCAATGCTCAAAGCCCTGGCGAACATCTTCAACACAAAGATAGACCATATTTTCTCATGTGAACAGACCGGTCATTACAAGCCCCATGCAAGCATCTACGAGCTTCCGCTGAAGGCGCTCGGCCTGACACCAAACCAGCTGCTGCATCTGGCCAGTGGCCCTACGGACGCCTTTGGTGCAAAGGCGGCGGGGATACCCTGCGCCTGGGCAAATCGCCGCGGTGAACTCGTTCTTGACCCGAAGTACAATCCCGATTGGGAATTCCCAGACCTCAAAGGGCTTCTGGAGATTCTCTAGGCGGCATAGGGCCACATCCGCTTTTGACCCCGGAACCCTCAGGATTTCAATGAATTAAGTATACTATCACCAGTATTAGCACGGAAGGCTTTTTCTGCAATAATTATCTTGAGCAGCCTAAAACAGGTGGTCATTCCCACGAATGGATCTGATAACCCATGGCACGGTAACCACGCTGACGTTTGTTCCACATCCGGGAAAGCTGCGGATGGTCCTGTTCGACGTAGTCATAGATGCGCACGTCCTGCTTTTCAGCATGTTCCCGGTGCAGGCGCCCCGCGTACTGCTGAAGTGTCCCCTTCCACGAGATCGGCATAGCCAAAACCAAGGTATCGAGAGGTGGATAATCAAAACCCTCGCCGATCAATCTACCGGTAGCAAGGAGTATTCGAGGATCGGAATCATCCAGTTCGACAAGCTCGGCGAGAATGCCCGCACGTTGCTTCTTCGACAACCTGCCATGCAGTACAAAGCAGTACTCAATATCGCCGATAGCTTCGCGCAACAATTCAAGATGTTCGGTTCGTTCTGTCAGCACAAGGATCTTCCGGCCTTCCTGATATGCTGCCAGAATATCCTGTACGATACGCCCGTTGCGTCTGGTGTCGTTTGTAAGGATGCGGAATACATCCTGAATACCGGAGTTTGGAGGAATCTCCGGGGCAGGCAGGTTTTGCGGCCATACCTCCAGTTGGGCCGGGGCAGTTTCATGTCGTGCGGCACTGTGGCACATCGGACCGCACTGCATGAAGATGATCGGATGGTGGCCATCGCGACGGACCGGTGTTGCAGTCAGGCCGACGATATATTTGGCTGTGGCCTGTTTCAGGACCGCTTCGAAGGAAAAAGCGGAAATATGATGGCACTCGTCAACGATAATCTGACCGTACCCATCGAGCAGTTCCGGCAGGTCTTCTCTCCGGAAAAGAGACTGCATGACAGCTATATCAATCTTTCCCGTTAGTTTCTTCTTGCCGCCGCCAAGCAGTCCCAGCGTCCCTTTGGGTAGCTCCAGAAAGGTGTTCAACCGTTCCTGCCATTGATGAAGCAGTTCGGTTCGATGCACCAGAATCATGGTGCTCACCTTGCGCTTCGCAACCAGCGCAGCGGCAGTAACCGTCTTACCGAATGCAGCGGGCGCACAAAGAACACCCATATCCTGCTTCAGCATCGCCCTGACAGCCGCCTTCTGATCAGTTCTCAGTTTTCCGATGAACTTGACGGCCACCTTGCATCCCGCAACTCGTTCATCCTGAATCTGAGTCTCGATGTTGTTCTGTTTCAGCAATTCCTGCACCGAATCCAGGCATCCCCGGGGCAGACCGATATGATGCGGGAAATTTTCGGCGCAGCCGATGATGCGTGGTTTATTCCAGACAGGCAGGCGCATGGCTTGGGCCTTATAGAATTCCGGGTTCTGAAAGGCGGCCAGACGGATCAGCCGATTGGCCAGCGGCTGGGCCAGTTCCTCCTTGGCGATAAAGATCTGGTTGGCCAGCACCAGTTTCAACGATTCAGGTAGCGGGCCGGATATCCGGGTTGAAACTGGCGTTCGTCGCTGCCAAGGCTTATGTTCATTCTCTTCGGCGACAAAGGCCACATCAAGGGGATGCCTGCCGTCGCTCACCCGGAGAATGGCGTTTTCCAATTCTAATCCGGACATTGGTCGGATCGAGGCCAGAAAGGCCCATTGATCCGGGTAAGGTTGAAAATTCCCATCAACAAAGACGCTGCGGCCCTGTTCGCGAGGCTGCTTCTGCAAGGGAAACGCGATCAGGTTGCCGAAACCACCCTTGGACATGGTGTCCTGATTGGGGAAGAAACGGTCATAGCTGGAAAGCGAGAGCTGACGGGTGCGGTTACATGTATGGCTGATCAGGGCAGCGCCCAGTTGCCGCGCCTCGCGGGCCGGAACGAAATCGGCAAAGAATATCCAGACATGCGCCCCATTCCCGGAACGGGATATCTCCAGTGCGGCGGAAATGTTCAGCTCTTGGCAGGATTGTATAAATGCCCGGGCATCCTCGCGCCAGTCGGCCTCATCAAAATCGGCAGCCAGGAAGCAACAGGTGTCGTCGGACAGGAGCGGATAAACACCCACGGTATGCTTACCGGCCAGGTGGTCGTAAATCACCTGATCAGTGACGGGCAGCAACAATCGTTGATCGCACTCGCCACATTTGATCCGGGGCTTGTTGCAGACTCCCGGTTTCCACTCGTTGCCGCAGGCGGGAGAATAGCCCGACTTTCCTTTGGCGGATTTCCAACGCAGCGGATAGACATCGATACGGCCCCGAAACAAACGGCGAAAGAGTGTAACTTTTTCTTTAGTGGAAAAAGATGGGATAAGTGTTTCCGACGTTTCGCATGGGGTTTCTATAATTGGGACTGGTTTTTCCCACTGAATGCCGTGCTCCGTCAGCAGGGCTTTGAGGCGGGCGTTCTCTTCCCCTAGCTGCTCCAGTTCATCGAGCAATGCTCTCGGAGTTTGGTCATTCTTCACCAAATCCATAATCCACCATCAGATTGTCCATATCATCACCGACACAGTAACCGTAATTTTGGCACTCCTGCCGCACTTCCTCCAGACGTTCCACGAAAGATTGCTGCAAACCTGGATCAACCTTGCATGTGGCCTCCAGCGCCTCTTCAAACATGCGAACCAGTACCTCTAAATAGCCCTCGTCATCCATGCCGCACAAATCGATAAAAGTGGTGCCTTCCTCACAGTAGAATACTGTCAACTCGGCCATACCCTCTGGATGGCCTATGGCCTTCCTGTAATCGGAAATGGCCTTCTTGGCCTTTGCGACGGAGATATCCTGGTTTTTGAACACATCAGGGCAAACCCACCGGGAAATGGTAGCCTTGTAAGGTTTCAGAACGTCATCACCCAACCCGAAGCGGGCGTGGAGAAAGGCTTTGTTGTCCTTGCCGGCGGCATACAGGTCTTGAATCAACCCAATTAATCCGTTTCGGTCCAACTCGTTCAGTCTGCGCTTGAGGTCGGTCCAGGTTGGTTTTCTCTTGGTTTTTCCTGTTTTAGTTGTCATGGCTAATCCGCAAAATCTCTGCGCTGTCTACTTGGTCGGGCACATAGCCGGTACTTGATCGGTGGAATGACCGGCCCGCCCTTGTTTTACTGGTTCTTGCCAAGCATTTGTCGCAAGTTTAGTCGTTACTATGTCACAAGTTTTGTCGCGAGTTTGTCACAAGTTCAATCTTTCAGGAGATAGGCCAGCTGGTTGGTTGCGCCTTCCGCTACCAGTAACTCCTCATCCAGCATCATTTTAAGATCCCGTTGCAGGGTGCGACGATTGACCTTGGGACAGAGCGCCTGGAAATCTCGAATGGTCAGCTTACCTTGCCGGAGTAGGTGCCCCACGGCTTTGCCCTGCCGTTCGTTCAAGTCGTGCTCCTGTATCAGAATATCCCGACGGATAATCTGTTCACCGCGCTCGCGTACCTCGATCATCTGGGTTTCCAGCCCCGTGACGAAGTAATCTATCCAGCTGGTCATATCCATGTCGCTTTCCCGCTTCTTGGGATTCAAGATACAGACTTCGGGATCGCCAAGTTTGCGAAGAGGCCACGCACTCATTCCCCGTTCCCTCCGGCCTGCAGTCCCTGCACCATATGACTACCCTTTGCCGTCAACCGGTATTTTTGTTTACTGCTTCTGGGTTTGTCGGGGATGGTCATCTCGATCCATCCGGCCTCGATGAGCGGGGTCAACACTTGGTTCCTGAACTTGGTGCGGTCCGTACGGCCTGTAACTTTCATGAGATTGCCGATTGCCCTTTCGTTCCGGCACATACGAAGAATCTCAACTTGGTGCCGACTTGGTGCCGACTTGGTGCCGACTGGCAGTGAAACTTGTTCGGCCACTCTTACGAAAACAGTTTCTTTCAGGAATAAGGTAAAGCGATAACGTATCCCGATTTCCTCTATCTGCGGTTCAGGAAACCCCTGTTCTTCGGCCTCCCGGAACATGCGGCGTACCCCACTACCCCATTGCTCAATCATTTGCAACTCCCGGAACACGCGAGCGATGACATGGTTCCTAATTTTGGAGACACCCCGCCGCATGTCGTCTATGGTCATACCCGGTAGAAGAATTCCGGGATTTTCGATCTCGATTCGGTCATCGAAAAAGGCGATGCGGATGGGAGCGCCACGCTGGGAATAGTCGGTATGCACCAGGGCATTAATCACCGCTTCGCGCAGGATCCCCAGTGGAATGCTCCAGACATCCTTGCGTCGGATTTCGGAAAAATCTGCGCCGCGCATGGCGTGTTTCTTGAGAAACAGCATGATGTCGTCCATAACCTGCGGCAGGTGGCCATACAATTCGATGTGGTCGAAAATATCAGTTCTGTCCCTGCCAATGAAACGTCCACATTGCACCCAGGCATCGGGAAAATGTCGATTCCTTTCCTTGCCGAAGAGCAGAACCGCCCCCTTCGTCGGCACCATCCGGCCCTGATCAGAGATCAGCAACCGCAAAGTGAACAGGTCGCTCTCGCTCATGTCGCGCTGTCCACGAAATAGGGCAGTAATCGCAGCCAGATCCAGATCATCGACCGACAACCCGAGCATTGGCAATTCATCAAAAGCAACGCCTTCAACAGAGCGGTGCAGTTCGGCAATCAGCTCCCGGTCGGCCTGACGGTTGGTGGAACCGAGCCGCACATAGACACCGCCTTCCGGGCCTTCGGCCTTCAGCCAGTGTGGCCGTGATCCGCTTAGAAAGACATCAAGCACGAGCAGGGTTTTGTCGTTCACAGTAATCATATCGATGTTCGGCACCAGGCGCGGACTGATCGAATCGGCAATGATGCTGCAAAGCCGTTCTTCTTCATCAAGAGGGCGATCAACGCCCACCGGCAGACGGGTCTTATCGTCCACGCCGATGATCACTCGTCCGCCTGCCGTGTTCGCGAACGCCACCAAGGTTTTAACCAGGTTCTTTGGTGACGACAAGTCTTGCTTGAACTCCAGAGTCTTGCCTTCCGCTTGTTCGAGCAACTCTTCGATGTTCATTTCTCATTTCCTTCGGCCGGTCACTTCGCATCGGCACTCCATTTCACGGAATCTTGCTTCCGTATGACAATTTACCCTTCCCGCTACAGCTTGCGGATGTCGTCCTTGTCCCGACTCATGGCCAATCGTTCATAGAGTCCCTAATTGAACTGACGCTTGAGTTCAGGTAACGTCCAGCTGTTGTCCAAAGCTTCGATTTCGCAGAACCAGCGTTCATCGAGATCGTTGATCTATATTAGAAACACATACTGCGACCAGCTCAAAGTGAATACCGGTTGGCCTTTGCCGGAGGTAGCAAACAGAGTCATCGCAACGGAGGATTCGTCAGACAGTGTCTGACTTTTCTCTCCCTTTGCCAATTTTCCACATGCCGTCTGGGATTTTTCTGCCACAGACAATTTTGCAGACGTCATCTGCGAAATCTCTGGAATCCTGCCCCTGTAAGCCAAATACAATTTTCGAATATATTCCAAGTTGGATCGTGAAAACCCCGTCCGAACTCATTTATCAGGGAATTCGTAAGTTCTTTGAGGATGGCTTCCCCGTATTCCGCCCGTCCATCCGATGATGCTTCTTCAGTGGAAACCTGCGCCTTGTTTGTGATGGTCCAGTCCGCCACCTCAAGCAGCTTGTCAATCAACATTCTGGCATCGGCTTCGGTACTCATGGTTTACCCATCGAGCAGTTTCAGCTTTCCCTGGTTCGTCATTTTCTCGCAAAAGGCATCCAACTTCTTCCGTACCAGTTTGGAGGGCGTGGTCTTGCCGTTTTCCCAGCGGTTTATCGTGGCGAAGCTTACCCCCAACTCGTGGGCCAGCTCTTCCTGGCTTATCCCCAGTTGCCTGCGGACTTCCTTAACCAGTTCCGGGAATGTTTCGGGACTTTTGGTCATTGTAACACCTGAAAACTTTTATGCTATATGCTCGCTTCCGCGCCGGATCTGCCCGTCTCTTCTTACATGGCAAGTCGGGTACGAACAATCAACCTAATATACAATGAAATCCATAATATAATAGTTGCTATGTCACGTGCAAGAGATTTATTGAACACAACAAGTCGATAGAATTTCCGGTAGGTATGGAACAGAGCATAGAAAAGCAGAAGGTTTTCTTATGGACTTGAGAAAACAGAATAAAGTCGGAAAAAGAAGGAAAATCGTCAGGATTTCTTGAAATTCCGGCGATGAACGGATAAGCCACGAATTCCAACCCATCCCCAGATTACCAGTCTTGCCCGAATAGAAATCGACGGGAAGCTGTACCCATGTAAGTATGCATTCCCACGCAGGAGCGTGGGAACGAGTAGCAAAAAAAAAGAGCCTACCGAGAAAGGTAAGCTCCTGATGTTACAAAAACTTAATTGGTGGAGGCGGCGGGAGTCGAACCCGCGAAAGGCAATCTATGTTACTGTATATATTATTATTTAATATTTGCTGGTAAAAAAATGGTAAAAAGAAACAAAATATGAACATATTTTCCTGAAACAAATAAAATTTAAGCTGGCTTGTTTGTTGTACATTCAATTGGCAATCAACAACAAGGGTCAACAGTAGACTTGATAACCATTCCCCGCCTCGGGGTGCCGCAGTGGCTCGTGAGTTTTATTCCTGAAACAATCACTTACCGAATGCTGGCACTTCTCTGACAGGACGTCCATACTGATCCATGTGGATTCCTGGGCCGTAGGCATCAGGTTTGATTTCGAGTCGTTCACCGGGTGCGTAGTCTCCGTCCGGGACAAGTCTTATAGCTTGACCGGAACGGTTACTATGAACACCCAGACCATAGGCATCTGTACGAATTGAAGAATTGTTGTCATTGTTCCGTGATACAGGCTTTTTTCTATCAAGTATCAGTACCTCAAAAGCAGTATAACGACCCTTAGAATCAGGCTTTATAAGATGGTATATTTGCAGGCTCATGCTAGCAAATAGAAAATCCCTCATTCTGCGAGCTAACCTTGGTCTAAAGACAGTATTTCTTCCCGCTAGAAAAGTCATTTTTTGCCCGTCATCAGATTCCACTACAAAAATATTCTTAACGACATGGGTTACTATGCCTTTAGAATACTTGAAATGCTCAGGGCGTGTTAAATCTGTACGAGCACAAGCAATAAACCCCAAAAGAAAGATAAATATTACGATTGTTAAAGTTCTATTTGCTTTCATAGAAGACTCCGTTGTTTTTAGGGTTGTCTAATTTGTTGCCTTTTATGGTTACGACGATCTTCAGCCGTAGCGAAAAGCTGTCAGTTGCAAGAGCCATGTTAGGGTTTTGCGAGTCAAAAGAGGAAACCTTACTCTCTTCAGCTGATTCGCTGTAGTATAAAAATCTATAATCATGACAATTCATTATTGTCAAGGCATTTTAGAAGAATTCCCGAATTCCGGGAAACGCAATACTAAATTATCACGGAGCAAAAAACTACACTTTGTCGTAAATCGTCGATCGTTAATATATTGCAAAGCGTCTATTTGTAGGTGCTATAGGGTGACTGTAATTATAAATCACTCTTTTAGGAAGCAATCTTCAGTTTATCTGCGAACGTCCCCCAGATGTCCCCCAAAGTATTTTTTGGAAGCATAACATACTGTTTTTGCTAATGTTAATTTATCGGTAGGTGGGTTCGATTCTCATGCACTTCCGCCATTTTTTATTTAATTACAGCTACTTAACAATATTAACCATGAAACCAAAATGTAACCAGCCTATAAATAAGGTTCATATACTCTCGCCCTTCTCCAAGAAAAGAAAAACTATTATCAATTACTCTCACTCTACATTTTCAAATACTGTCCAGTTGTTGTAGTAAAGGCTCATATCCTTTTCAATTTCCCTCACTTCAAATGGCTTGCCATTTTTTCTGACCCTGAAGTAAAAATGAAGCCTTCTGTGTGAATCGTAAACTTTGTAATGAAATACATTGATTATATCTTGTCGTTTGAAAATGAAGTAGTGAAACCTGTTCTCAGCATCAGCTACGACAAAGATGAAAAACGGAAAATCTTGATTATTAATAACTTCTTCAAGTCTGGTGTGCCATCCTGAACATATGACATCTTCATTTGCATAGGCAGGATACGAACGGCTAAAGGATACTTTGATATTGTATTGTTTGCCATTTTTTGATATCACAATACCGCTGCCTTCGCTTCGATTAGCTTTTCTGACGTTAAAGCCATAATTATCACGCAGAATCTGCATGATCTCATTCCGTGATAGTATTCTGCCACTTTTTTTCAATTCTTGAGTCATAACATCACCCTCCTCATTACGGTCGTCTAAATTTTCAATCTTGGGATTATGTTCCCCCCATATTTCAAGCCTTTCTTCAATTGTCTTGATACGTTCCATCATTTCCAAAATCGTTCTTTCGTAATTCATTTCAGTTCCTCCTTCATATTTTATCGTAATTTTACCTTAGCATATCTTATTTTATCATGCAAGATGTATTTAAGATAAAATAATTCTATCTCACTTTTCGACAAAAATACCCGAAGTGTTTACGAAATAATCGCCATATATTCTAAATTCCGGGGAAACAATACTTAATTATTCCAAACAGTTTTTAGCCCCATATTTGTAAAGTGTAATAATTGCACCACGTTTGGCTAACCAATCAATCAACTTGCCCTCTATTCCGCTAACGCTCCATAGAGGCAGGTGATTTCAATAGTCATACTCCATTTCCAAAGGTAATACTCAATATCCCCCTTAATTGAAATCATTTGTTAGGTAGGTGTACTAAAGAACAACAATTATCAAAACCATTCAAATCCAAACAATCAAAATTCAAGGCACAACCCCAAACCCTACCCTTTCACCAGAGCCTGAAAACGACTACCCTCCCGCCGTCGCCTAATTATTCATGAGCACGAGAAAAGCCTTTTCTGTCAAGGTCGAACGAAGTGAGCCAAAGGGAACCCTTGACAGAAAGGGCGCTCGTGCTACTTTTGTTAATGCGTGAGGCGGGCATTTCATTCAGGTTCATATTCAAAAAAAATGCTTGACAGATACTATTAGAGTCTGTAGCATTAATATAGATGCTATAGGAGGTATGAGACATGCCAAAAGAAAAGGGAAACATGCAAGCCGTTACGATCTGGATCAAGAAAGACCTCGTTGAAAAGATCGATCAGTTTGCAGAAAAGGGAGATTTGACGAGAAGCAAACTCATATCCAACCTTGTTGAAGTCGGGGTTGAGGAACTTACTATCATGAACAAAGTAGGAATATGGGCAATGGCAAGAATCTATGAGGACATCAGGCAAAGATTAAGAGGCAATAAGAGCAAAACGAAAGAGAAAGGATAAATGGAATAGAGATAAAAAAGGCGAGACCAAGCACGGACTTTGAAGGGTACGGTGCTTGGCCTCGGATCGATATGAGGGCCTTTCGGCACACACACATCTTATAGAATCATAACCTGTTAGATATAGTGTGTCAAGAGGCTCTCCAATAGGCATTGGAGGGCTTTTTTTATGCAATATGGCAGGGATACAGGATCGGGCTCATACACCGAGGAGCGACTCCGCAGAGAGAGAGCGAGCGAGGGAAAGGGCGGGGAAAAACGGGGGGTCGTATATCCGTTGCATAACAGTTGCGATGGATTCAAACAGATACACAATCCCAGTTCATCAGACATAATATTCAGGAATATGAATTATAGCGAGCTTCAGGGGAAAGCCCTTCCTATTCTTGCTTTTAATACGGAGTACAGGCAGAGAGATGAAAATACATTCATCGAAAGATTAAAGGAAGCACAGGAAACACCACGGGAAAAGATTGTAACGAAGATCGGAAATTGCATGTGCAAGTCTTCGTGGTGTCCTCGGTGCCATAGGATTTATTATGTACCGAAGTATAAAGAGTATATCAATAAATTCGATTACAGAAAAACACGTCATGTCATCCTGACCACGGATAGAAACAAATTCAGCAACGGATTTGAAGCACTCCAAACCATAACCGAGAAAAAAGAACTATCTGCTTTCATAAGGAAACTGAGGAACGGAAAAAAAATTAAAATCGGGAATAAGTGGATATATAAACACAAGCCGATAACGATAACTCGGGCCATTGCAGTGCTGGAGTTTTATCGTGACGGCTACCCTCATTGGCATCTGTTAATCGAGGTTGAAAAAGATGGAAAAGCCGGCATGATCGGCGGTGAGAATCTACACAGGACTTGGAAGCATGGCATAGTCAAGGAAACATATTTCAATGGTCTGGATCATTGGAGAAACATTGCGGGATACTTCGCAGACAAGGGATATTTTGAAAAGGGTAAAAAATATCAGACAGAATTACCGGAATTGATAAAAGAGAACTCGGAAAAAAGAATAAGACGGATAACCTATTATCCGGGGAAAAAGGAATGGACAGAGGAAGAGGTGTACCCGGATGTTTCGGAAGAAGAAGCGTTTAAAAATGTGTCTGAATACTTTGAAAGAAAAGCGAAGGAATGCAGAGGGGAAAAAGAGCCGGAACACAAAAAGAGGGAAACAAATTACAAGGCAATTCTAGCAAAGTGTGGAGAAAAGACATTCATCAAGACAGTCATAAACAAGAAATGTCTTTCAATGATAGTTCCCATTCGATTTGAGTTGATGAAGGCTCTTATAAATCCCGTTTACGAAAAGGGGAAAGGCTACGTCTGTGAAATCTCAAAAGAAGCAATTGAATTGCTTGAGGTGAACGCAGAGCGGGTAATGTGTTCACGGGAAGAATATATCAGCCTCTTTGATGAAGATGAGGCATCAGAGGAACCACTGAGCGCCGGGGGTGAAAATAATTGAAAATACCCCTGGAACATGCTACCTCCTTCTTTAAAGGAGGTGAAATCTGTATGCTTGGTGGAATCTATTCTGACCAAAAGTGTCCATTATGCGGGGGTAAGTTCGTCCATGACGGGAAAAAAGGATTGTTTTGCATAAAACACCCAAAGATAGCGGCAACAAAATTTTCAGTACGGTTCAAGGGCGTACATAACAGATTTGACAATTATGATGAAGCGCATCAGTGCCTTGAAGGTCTCCGGTTCAAGTATCGTGAAGGCTCTTTTGATGTCCGGGATTACAAAAAGGATAACCCGTTAGGCTTTGAAACACTGATAAACAAATGGCTTGAGGTAAAAAAAGAAACAGTAAAACCCAAAAGTTATAACAACCTAAAAAACTATGCCGTCCGGTCAATCGCTTATTACGGAAACAAAAACATAAAAGAGATTGGCTACGCTGAACTTGAAGATTTTCTTTTATCACAAAACGTATCCGACAAAACCAGAGCAAATATGAAATCGGGGCTCCATGATTTTTGGAACTGGCTTGTAAAGAGAAGGATTCTCAAAATTTGGCAAATGCCTGAATTCCCTAAATGCGGGTTTGAACTTGGGTATAGAAAAGTCATCGACAAAGATACGCAATGGAACATTTTAGAGGAAATAAAGAAAATATCTTTGCATATCAACCCGAAGATACATCTAGGCATAAAGTGGCTCTGTACTTACATATCTGTAAGGCCCGGAGAAATGGTAAAGCTCAAAGAAGGAGACATTGATCTTGGGAATGGCTATCTTTTATTCCCGCACCCGAAGGAAAAGAGACCAAAAGCAGTTCCGATTCTTGATGAAGATATTGAGATATTGAAGTCATATCCTTCAGCAATCCCGTCAATCAGTTTCTTCAGGCATGTTGGAGGGATTCAGGGAGTGCTTGAAGGTGAACCATTCGGAGAAAAATATTTTTATAAATGGTGGGTCAAGGCATGTAACAATCTTGGGATTAAGGGCGTTGATCTATACGGCGGAACTCGCCACAGTTCGGCACGAGCATTGAGAAAGTACAGAACACCGGAAGAGATAAAAAGGGCCACTATGCACAGCACCAATAAAGCGTTCGAGAGATACTTTCAGATCGAAGCTGAAGATCTCAGAGAGGTTTACCAAGACTCAACGCCTGGTAAAAAACTGGTAAAGAATTCAGGCCAGTCAAAACCAGCTAAGATACTGAAATTAAAGAACTAAATTGGTGGAGGCGGCGGGAGTCGAACCCGCGTCCGAAAATATTCCACTGCAGCTTCTACGTACGTATCCTTTGATTTGCATTCGCTCCTGAAAACTCCCAAAGGAAGGATTGATCAGTTACTATCCCGGTTAGTTTTCGCCTTGTTCCCTTCGGGAGTAAGAACTCGGCTATCCTGCCTAGTCGACGCCCAAATCTGACCTTGCAGGCACGGTCAGGAGGACGTTAGCCGCCTAAGCGGCTAAGGCGTAATCGTTATTATCTGCGATTATATGTTTCCTACCTATTTAACGAGGCCTGTAGGAACCTCGGTACGCTTCTACAGCTTCAACTATCCCCGTCGAAACCGTGACGCCCCCAATAATCCGTGAGCATTTATAATATATGCCCTTTCACGCCCTTAGTCAAGCACGAAACATGGCAATACCTCTTGTGTTCCGCCTCTTCGCATAGGATCTTCCCGCCTTCATCGTCTATGACAATCAGCGGGAGATCATCTACCCAGTGAATTACTCCGGCCGTTTCCCGTCCATAGCCATTTGAATGAGTTGCACGGTATGGATGGTCTTGACATTATCTTTGGTCAGGTGGGCACCTATAGTAATACTGCATCCGGGACAACCTGTAGCCACAAGCTCGGCACCCGTCTCGAGCGCATTCTTCACCTTGCGATTTGTTATACGCTCGGACATCTCGCCGTACTCTATCTGATATTCTCCACCGCCACCGCAACACCTGTCCGCCTCCTCCATTTCAACAAACTCAATATTGGGAAGGAGTTTCAACAGGTGGCGCGGCTGTACACCAACACCCTGTCCCTTAACAAGATGGCATGGATCATGATAAGTCACTCTGACCTTCTCTCCCTCGGTGGGGTGAAATTCGGGCAGCCAATCGCAATGCGCATCAATAAATTCCGAGACATCCTTCGTTATACCGGCAAGATATTCGGCAGCCTTGATCAGATCATCATCCACCTCTTCTCCCAGGTCATGAAGCTCTTTGAGGATATGCACGTATTCATTGCGGAGGGCGGAACCACAGGTGGCGCAATCCACGATAACCGCATCCACACCTTCCTGGGAAAACATCCCGACGACCTCTTTTATGCAAGTAACAGCCGTTTTGCGGTCTCCTGAGAGAAAAATCGGCAGGCCGCAACAGGACTGTTTTTTCGGGATCTCAACCTGCACCCCCATACGAGTGAGGACCGATACAACCGCTTTGCCGACATCGCCAAAGACATAGTTGGTGGCACAGCCATGGAAATAGAGGACACGGGCGTTCACCACACCCTCCGGTTTGACTATCTCCGGGAATTCATCGTTGAAGGGTTTCGAATTCATTGGTGGAATTCCGTCTACGGGAAGATTCCCAAACTTTATTCTGCTCTCTATCCATGGACCGCTGAATATCTTCCGTACCCATTTTCCGAACCACGCAGAGGTGGACATCATCCATCCATGAGCGAGTACCTGGA
>Ga0307990_1002467_pt1 | contig 14768 bp, 13 predicted proteins | sample EllFjometagen129_FD_203168 | JGI IMG/M metagenome (GOLD analysis project Ga0307990, IMG submission 203168) | Marine microbial communities from Ellis Fjord, Antarctic Ocean - #129 | ecosystem: Environmental > Aquatic > Marine > Unclassified | place: Southern Ocean | collected 2014-10-08
ATCAAACAATAAAGAAAAAACCCAATGATGCGTACCATGAATCTATCTGCAAAAATGCAGCATAAATCAATAAATGTTTAACTTAACAAACGACGCCTTTGGTACAGGAAATGGGGAGTATTATATAATTATGTCGGAATAATTAGCTGTATAATCTGTAATGGTACCTGTTATTGTGTCAAACACCACATCAATTGATGACAACAATTGTGGTATTTCGTTATTGTACGAGGCCACCTTATCATCTGTGGTTGAAATCACTTCTTGAGATTCAAATGTTGTTTGAGAAAAAGAGAGACAACAAAATGATACTAGACTTATAAAGATTCCTATTTCTTTCTTGTACGATGTTTTCATAATTAGTTAATTCTTTCTAACCTTTAGATTAGCATTCGCTAGTAACTAAAGATTTCATTGAGTAGTTTTAAGTTAGTTAAATAGGGATCATAGTGATAACCCATAAACACTTAAAGTTATGAATAACAGTAAGAAAAACCAAAGTTACAAGTTCTATGTAGCCGTGGATCTTTCAAAAATGAAGTGTGTGTGAGAAGTGTTTGAACAGAAATTTGAAATTAAAAAGGATACAATCCACTATTGGACTGTATCCTTTTCTATAACCTTAAAAATTTGGGCCTTCTCTATCCCTGTCCGGGAAGCCGGGGGCCTTAAGTTCAAATTCTTTGCTCATTCATTTCTCCTCATGTTCCGGTTCAGACAATAAACAATCCTCCCCCAAATAATTGTTGATGAATTTCCAGGGAGTTATAGAGCTTATCCTACCTAATAACATGTTGAATAATTAAGCGATTATTATTCATCCACTTGACTTTCAGCAATAATTAAAATAACTTGTATTGAATTAGTATTAATCCTAACAATAATTCCCAATGCAACATGTGATGAAAAAATGTGTAGTGATGCTAATATTTAGTATTGTCAATACAGGATTGCTGGCACAAGAAGTTATTCCAACTTCTGGGGGCACTGCATCTGGATCAGGTGGCTCTGCAAGTTATACCGTTGGACAAGTGGTTTACAAAACCAACAATGGGGTAAATGGTTCGCTTAGTCAAGGTGTTCAACAACCCTATGAAATTTCAGTTGTGATTGGAATTGAAGAAGCAAAAGACATTACCCTGTTTTGTTCAGTCTATCCTAATCCCACTACAAACTTCTTAACCTTAAAAGTTGAAAATTACTCTTTCGATAAATTGAGGTATCATCTCTACGATATTCAGGGTAAGCTATTGGAAAGTAAAATTGTTACAGCCGATCAAACCAGCATAGCTATGGATAATTATACTCCTGCCACATACCTCTTAAAAGTAATCCATAATAACATAGAAGTAAAGTCATTCAGAATTATAAAAAGATAAGCAAGATGAAAAAAGCATTTACATTATTAGCTGCGATTCTAATATTTACTAATGTTTGGTCGCAAAGCCCTGAGAAAATGAGTTATCAGGCTGTTATTCGCAATAGCAGCGATGTTCTGGTCACTAACACTCCGGTGGGGATGCAGATAAGCATATTGCAAGGCTCAGAGACAGGAACGGTGGTTTATATTGAAACTCAAACGCCAACAACAAATGCTAATGGTTTAGTGACTATTGAAATAGGTAGTGATGCAGGATTTGCTAGCATCGATTGGGCAAATGGACCATATTTCATTAAAACCGAAACCGACCCAACGGGTGGAACAAGTTACAGCATTACCGGCACAAGCCAACTGTTAAGTGTTCCTTATGCTTTGCATGCAAAAACAGCAGAAAGTATCGAAGGTGGAATAAGCGAAACCGACCCTGTATTTACTGCATGGGACAAATCCACCGGTATTTCAATTACAGAGAGCCAAATCAGCGACTTAGGAACATATATCGAAACCGAAACCGACCCCAGCGTACCCACCGGCACACAAACCGGTGAAATGCAATACTGGAACGGCACTGCATGGGTAACTGTTGCGGCAGGTGATGAAGGACAGGTTTTAACATTTATCGGTGGCGTGCCAACTTGGATTATACAATTGCAAGAAGGTGAAGTACAAAACCCTACCACTGGTAAAATATGGATGGACCGTAACTTGGGTGCTTCCCAAGTGGCCACATCAAGTACCGATACCGCTGCTTACGGCGATTTATACCAATGGGGGCGTGCTGCCGACGGTCACGAAAGCCGTACTTCAGGCACAACTTCTATTTTGAGCACTACCGACACACCCGGGCATAGCGATTTTATTATTAATGTTAGCAACCTCTACGATTGGCGCAGCCTGTCAAACGACAACCTGTGGCAGGGCGCAGGCGGTATTAACAATCCTTGCCCAAGCGGTTACCGCCTGCCAACAATTACAGAGTGGGATGCAGAACGCACAAGCTGGAGCAGTAACAATACAGCAGGAGCTTTTGCCTCACCACTTAAATTGCCCCTTGCCGGCTACCGCCACTCCAGCAATTCGTTCTACGATGCGGGTTCCCTCGGCAGCTATTGGTCAAGTACTGTTTTTAGTTACATCGCACAGTACCTGAACTTCGGCAGTAGCGGTGCCACCTGTGGCGCACAATACCGGGCGGACGGGCTCTCTGTGCGTTGCATTAAGGATTAACCCTGAGCGAAGTCGAAGGGTTGACACTTAAACTTCCTGTCCCGTAGGGCAGGGAGTTTTTATTATACCGCTTTTTTTTGAAAATTATGATAATAGCAGAAAAAATTCAATTGAGCACCGATAAAACAATACTAACACTCTTTAAAGAGGGCTTGTTTTATAAATGCTATAACGAAGATGCAATGGTTTTTGCAAAAAGAGTAAGAGCATATAAGGGTTTAACCCGAAGGACAGCAAATTCCATCAATTAATCCTCCCCCAAATAATTGCTGATGAATTTCCAGGCTGTTTGAAGGCTTATCCTCCGCTGTATTGAGGGGGGTAAATAAAGGGAGGATTTTCATTCACACATTTAATCGTCATCACTACTAAATTCTTCAAAAAAAGTAAAAAGCCCTCTATCAATGATTCCGATTCCAACGGAAGCACGATAGGGGGCTTTGTTATGGTAAATTGAAGACTATTCAGCAGAAATCAATTTTCCTGTTTGAATAGTTTGTCCATCATTAATCACTTTGAAGAAATATACCCCTGAAGAAAGATAACCTGTTTCAATGGTTGTTTTCTGACTTGTGATTCTAGTAATAAGCAACTCTTTCCCCAAAACATTATATATTACCATTCTACAATTATTAATTTGCAATGCATCATTGATGTTGATGTCTATTGAATATTTAAATGGATTTGGGTAAATAGTAACTAATTTATCTGTATTCCCAGTATTAAAAGATTCAATGTCTGTTACACATTCAACCAGCGTTACACTTGATGAACCTGAAACGCATCCACTGGCATTTTTTGCTGTTACATCATATGTACCTACTGCAACTGAGGTAAATATTCCCGTAGTATTTGTATAGTCTGAATCATCAATACTAAAGGAAAGACCTGTTGTACTTGAGCTTACCGTGATTGTCCCGCTTGGTAGCGAACAGCTTGGCTGTATCAAAGTAACAGTTGGGGCAGCTGGTTTTTGCATAATTACCAAAGAAGCATTTGCTGAAGTATCCGATGGTTCAAGAGAATCAAATACCAAAACATTATAGCTTGAACCAATATCAGAAGTGCTTACAGGGTTAATTACCAGGGTATCGTTAGTTACTCCCGATATGTTTCCCCCGTTGCTTAAGTTTACAGTTCCTTTTCTCCATTGAAATGTATATGAACCCGTACCTGTTACAGTTACTACAAAAGCTGCAGAATCACCATCACAAACATATAGATCTTCGTGATTGATTGAAACCAGGGGTATTGGTAAAACCGTTGTCATTCCAGTGGTTGAAATGGCCCCATCAGTAGTAAGTGCTCTGCCATCAAGGCTTACACCTTTAAGAAGGTCGATTGCACCGTTGTTGGCAATAATAGTTCCCTTAAAAACTGAACTATCACCAATGCTTACAGCTCCATTAACCATCCAAAATATATTTTTGGCTTGTGTTCCGTTTTTCAATATAACCCTTGAATTTACACCTGATGCAAAGGCACCATAAGTTTTTATAATAAAAACAGCATCTTTATTTCCTGTGGCATCTAAAATTAATGTATCAGTAAATGTTACAGCCTGATTCATTACATAACAATGAGGTGTTAGAACCAAATTGTTTCCAAATTGAGCCGGAGCCAGTAATTCAATATCAGCCGTAAGCGTGTTCAATGAATTATAAACCAGCAATAAATCAGCAGCACCTCCTGCTGTAGCAGGGTTCATTCCTTCAATATTGCCCGATACAAATAAAGGGTTATATCCTGTAGGTAATGCAGAATTACCCCCCACACTACCGCTTACATGTGATGTGCCATCATCGGAAACATCCCCTATTGAAGAAAATACTGCATATTGTTTTGATTCAACAAATACCGGGGCAGCGGGTCCTGTTGGTAGTGAAGCTGATATATCTACAGGCAAATATGCCGATAATCCTATAGCTCCATTGTCAACAGTAACTTCACCATTAATGGTAAGTGCTCTTCCTTCAAGTACACACCCAGGTGCCATGGTTATTGCTCCACCGGCAATAATAGTACCTTTCATTGAAGTTTCGGTGCCCATACTTACTGCACCAGTTACAAACCAAAACACATTGCTTGCCTGTGCACCATTTATTAATTTTACCTGTGCATTTGCACTGGTGCTAAAAGCATATACAGGTGGTCCTGCAGGCATTTTAAAAATAAATACTGCATTAGGATTGCCCTGTGCATCTAAGGTAAGACTTTTGTCAAGCGAAGCTGCGCCAGGCAATAGGTAAGTACCTGCCTTAAAAATAGAATCGTTTCCCAGCACCGGATTCACAATTGTTGAATCGGGAATAGCTGCTGCAAGAAAATTATATGCAGCCATTAGATCAATAGTACATTGACCGCTTGCTCCGTCGCCGGCATGCATAACACCATTTACGTTTCCAAAATTGGTGTTTGAACCACTATTTGTGCCCACATTACCTGTTAGTAATGTTAAATACTGGTATGTTCCTACATTTTGCATTGCGCCAACCGAAGTAAATAGAACGAAATCAGCAGCAGTTCCCAAAGGGGGAGCTTGTGCAAAATTTGATACAGGCATTATAAACATGAGGCCTGCTATTAATGCATTGAGTAGCATTTTTTTCATATTTATTTTATTTTGCTATGAATGAATTTTCATAGCTATATAAAGGTGATCCTATTAATGGCAGCATGTGTTATATAACTCTGATAATAAGTTACATGATTCACGCATTTTTCTTCGCCATTGAAAAATATTATAGACAGGATTTTACTCGAAGTATGCTGAATTAAAAAAAACAGAGGTGGTCCGTAAAGATCACCCCTGCTGTTATAAACCTAAAACTTACCTATTATTGTGGCTGTGTAACTGTACTTCCGTCAAGAATAACTGCAGTTTGCGCAAGGGCCCTTCCATTCATGGATGCCTCGGTCTGGAATGTAATTCCTGTCATCGAAAGTATAATACCTTCAAAATGTGAGGTTGTTCCAAAAGTTGCTTCACCGGCTACCTGCCAGAAAATATTTTTAGCCTGTGCGCCGCCTTCTAAAGTAATAATAACACCAGAGCTCATGTTCAGGTTACCTGCAATCTGGAATATCCAAACATCATTCGTCGAACCTGAAATGGTAAGTGCAGAAGGTATGGTAACTGTATTGGTCCATTTATAAAGTCCTGGAGAAAGTGTTTTTCCACCAATGTTACCTGTTGCTAATTCAAGAAAATCAGGTGAAGGTCGGCCAGCTGCATCGTTGTAAGCAGTGATCATATTTTCAACTGCTGTTGTCAGATTAATAGGAGTTGGATCAGCCATATCAGCTGCATATACCTTTCCTGTAATCTGAGCAGATGTTGCATATCCGGTGGCATCTGTTAATGCCAATCCGGTGATATATGAAGTTGCCGCAGGGCTTAATCCCAAGTCACCTGTAATAACTGAAGTTGAAATGTTGGTGATGGCTGTTTTAGCAAGAATCACATAATTTGCTGAAGATCCCAGATCTACCGGGCTCAGAATAGTTAAAGTTCCTCCGGTTGTAAAGTCCCACACCATGTCGGCTGCAAGAGCATTACCTGCCAGGTCTTTTACATCCTTTGTTATAGTGGCTGTATAATCTGTAAGCGCCAATAAACTGGTCGATGGCGTAAAAGTTGCAGTAAGTCCGGAATATTCAACCGTACCGGAAACTACGCTGCTTCCTTTTTTCAGCATAAAACTGGAGCTTGAAATCGTTGTTGCATCCATTGCTTCACTGAATGTTGCCGTTAAGACTACATTTCGAGAAACATTGCTTGCATCGTTAAGCGGATTACTTTGCGTAACAGTTGGCAATTCAAGATCACTTTCAATACCGCTGGTAAAACTCCAAACCTTATTCTCTAATAGTGCATTCCCGGTCATACTTTCAGCTTCGGTAGTTATTGTTGCCGTGTAAACTGTTTCTGCAATTAATTCAACCGATGGAGTAAAGGTCGCCGTTGTACCTGAATATGACACTACCCCTGTAACTGAAGACTCATTCTGCTCTAGGGTAAAAGATGTCACGTTGAGAGTTAAAGGATCCATAGCCTCGCTAAATGTTGCATTGACTGTACTATTTAGAACTACCTCAGTAGCATTGTCTGCAGGATTAGTTGAATCTACAATGGGAGGAGTATTGTCTGGTTTCTCACAACCAACCAACAAAACAACTGAAACCATTGCCAATCTTGTTAAAAAATTTCTAATTTTCATATTTAATGTATTCGTCTTGTGAAATATCTCACATTACAAAGATATATCCGCCTATTTTTCAAAGTGTTACATAACTAAAGGAATAAGTTACATAATTCACGCTATTAGATTGGAAACCTAGTAGTAGTGTGCTAAATATTCTTAGCGTATTAATATTTTTTATGTTCATAACATTTAAGTTATCACCCATGCCGGGCGAACAACAAAAAAGAGTCTGCCTCAAAATGGAGACAGACTCTTTAAAATTTTTAATCTTCTAATATGGATTTGTCACTGTGTTCATTTGCAGAGTAACTGCAGTTTGAGCCAGTAATCTTCCATTGATTGAACCGCCTGTCTGTAAATTAATACCAGTTTTTCCTAAAATGATTCCTTCAAAATGGCTGGTTGTTCCTAAAGTAACAGCACCTGCTGTTTGCCAGAAGATATTTTTTGCCTGAGCGCCTCCGGTTAATGTAATTCTCACAGCTGAACTCATATTAAGCGTACCATCAATCTGGAATATCCAAATATCATTCGGACCACCTGCAATTGTAAGGTCTGTTGGGATAACAACCGCACTTGTAAATTTGTACAAACCAGGGGTAAGTGTCAGACCACCAATATTTCCGGCTCCTACATTCAAGAAATCAGGATTAACACGTCCTGCAGCATCATTGTAGGCAGCTTGCATATCAAGTACTGAAAGAGTTAATCTTGTTGCATTGGTAACTTTACATGCCGGACCGGCAGCATCGACTGAATAGATGGTTCCAACTACTTCGTTGCAAGCTAACAGAATAGCTGCACCTGTGATTGGACTAGAACCTACATCTCCTGTAACAGATGATTTATAAACATCGGTAATACCAGATTGTGACAGAATTGTAAATTCGCCTGCCAGACCTAAATTTACGGCTGCCAGTGAATTTACTCCGACACTTTTTAATAGGGAATTATCTGATTCCAAAGCTATTGGTTCGTTAAATTCTTCCATTAAAAAATCCTTCTCACAACCTGTCATTAATGAAACTACAAACATTAATGCTACTGGTAAAAAAGTTTTTGTTTTCATTATTTTCATAATTAATGTAACAACATTGTTACTCTGCAAAGTTGGGTAATATGAGCCGCTCATTTGTTACATACCTTTAGAGAAAAGTTACAAGTTTTACTTATCAGAAAAGAAAAAAAAACACCAAAACACTATTCTAAATCCAGCCAACCAGCAACAAGTATTGCTACATTCTTTCCATATACCAGTTCAGCTCTTTTTCCATTTTTCTATAACGGAATGCCGTAGAAATGATTTTCTGTAAGCGAACAAGGGCTGTTTCACTTTTCACCACATAATCAAAAGCCCTGTGATGCATACATTTTATTGCCACGTCTATTTTATCCTGGGAGGATAACATTACGACCAGAATATCAGGATTGAAAGTTGTTATTTTATCCAGGGTCTCAATACCGTTCATCGCATTTTTATCTATACCGTCAAGAAAATAATCTAAAATAATTACATCTGGATTGTGCATTAAATTTTCCATGCACAATTCACCGGTTGCATAGGTTTCTATAGTAAAATCGGCACGCTGGAGCAATTCAATTTCAAGCATCTTTAAAAATAATGCATCATCGTCTACCAGGAAAAGCTTTATTTTTTCTTTCATGAGTTGGTGTTTTTAATGGTATTGTATTCCTCTTCCAATTCTTTACATGCCGGGCGAACAACAAATAAGAGCCTGCCCATAACCAAGACAGAATCTTTAAATTTTATATCCGTTAGTCTAATTATTTCTACTCTTTTTTAGCTTTTTTGATATGTTCTTTTTTGGCTTTCTTTAGTGGTGCTTTTAGATCTTTTTTGATCTGTAAATCTGAATTGGTTTCTACTGGATTTGTAACAAAGTTCATTTGCAGTGTAACTGCAGTTTGAGCCAGTAGTCTTCCATTGATTGAACCGCCTGTCTGTAAATTAATACCCGTTTGTCCTAAAATGATTCCTTCAAAATGGCTGTTCGTTCCTAAAGTAACAGCACCTGCTGTTTGCCAGAAGATATTTTTTGCCTGGGCGCCTCCGGTTAAAGTAATCATCACATCTGAACTCATATTAAGCGTACCATCAATCTGAAAAATCCAAATATCATTCGAACTGCCTTCAATTGTAACATCTGTTGGGATAATAACCGCACTTGTAAATTTGTACAAACCAGGGGTAAGTGTTAGGCCACCGATATTTCCGGCGCCTTCATTCAAAAAATCAGGATCAACACGTCCTGCAGCATCCGTATAGGCAGTTTGCATATCACCAACGGCTGTGGTTAGCCTTGTGGCATTGGTTACTGTGCAAGGTAGTGGACCGGCAGCATCGACTGAATAGATGGTTCCAACTACTTCGGTACAGGTTAACAGAATAGCGGCACCTGTAATTGGACTAGAACCTACATCTCCGGTAACAGCTGATTGAAAGACATTGGTAATGCCCGATTTTGATAGAATTGTAAATTCGCCTGCCAGACCTAGATTAACGGCTGTAAGTGAATTTTCTCCTACGCTTTTTAATAGGGAATTATCTGATTCCAAAGCTGTAGGTTCGTTAAATTCTTCGAAAGAAAGATCCTTCTCACAACCTGTCATTAATGAAACTACAAGCATTAATGCAGCGGGTAAAAAAAAATTTGTTTTCATTATTTTCATAATTAATGTAACAACATTGTTACTCTGCAAAGTTGGGCAACATGAGACACTCATTTGTTACATACCTTTAGAGAAAAGTTACAAGTTTTACTTATCAGAAAGGAGAAAAAAACAAAAGAAAAAAGTCCATGCGCAGCAAAGACCGAGTCGGGGTAAAAATCAAAAAGATGAGGGAATTGAAGGATTTAGTTAAAAAAACACCAAAACGCTATTCTAAATCCAGCCAACCAGCAACCAGCAACCAGCAACAAGTATTGCTACATTCTTTCCATATACCAGTTCAGCTCTTTTTCCATTTTTCTATAACGGAATGCCGTAGAAATGATTTTCTGTAAGCGAACCAGGGCTGTTTCACTTTTCACTACATAATCAAAAGCCCTGTGATGCATGCAATTTATTGCCACGTCAATTTTATCCTGGGAGGATAACATTACGACCGGAATATCAGGATTGAAAGTTGTTATTTTATCCAGGGTCTCAATACCGTTCATCGCATTTTTATCTATACCGTCAAGAAAATAATCTAAAATAATTACATCAGGATTGTGGGTTAAATTTTCCAAGCACAATTCACCGGTTGCATAGGTTTCTATAGTAAAATCGGCACGCTGGAGCAAATCAATTTCAAGCATCTTTAAATATAATGCATCATCGTCTACCAGGAACAGTTTTATTTTTTCTTTCATGAGTTGGTGCTTTTAACGGTATTGTATTCCTCTTCTAATTCTTTACATGCCTGACTGCAAACACGTTCAAGCTGTAATACCAGCTCAGGAATTTCCTCAGTATGTTGCTGGGTCTTTGCATATTCCTGAACCTTTCTTGCCATATTTTCAAAATCGCCACGAATGCCCATAATTGAAAATGATGGGATCATTTTATGGGCCGCAGAGTACACTGCCTGCCAATCTTTATCTATCAGGCCTTGCTTCATGGCTTTTATCAGGGTCGGAGTTTGAACCAGGTATATCGATATCATCTCCATCATCATTTCCGGATCAGATTTTGTACGTTGCATCAAATAATGCAGATCAATGCATTTTGAGCTTGTATTATTGAGGTCTGTTTTCTTTTTAGTTTTAAAAGCTGAAGCAGGTTTTTTTACTAAGCTCACTATTTTACTGTACAATAATCTTTCATCAATCGGCTTGGATACATAATCATTCATTCCCACAGCTTCACATTTTGCTAGATCAACTGTTGTTACGTCTGCAGTTAAAGCGATGATGGGAATTTTAGTATTTAATGTTTTACGAATATATTCAGTGGCTTCAAAACCATTCATTTCTGGCATTTGCAGGTCCATCAAAACAATGTCATAGGATTTTTTCTGCATTTTTTCGATAGCTATTTTACCATTGGCAGCAATATCCCTTTCAAAACCAAAGTCATCGAGTATGGTTTTCATTAATAATTGATTGAGGGCTATATCCTCAACAACCAATACCTTTATATTTTCGTATTCTTTATTTAATTCCAAATTTTCAGTTTCAAATGCAATATTTTGATTTGTTTTTAGAAAACTTAATATGAAACTAAAAGTAGATCCCTTATTAATGGTGCTTTTCACTGTTATAAATCCACCCTGAGGCTCTACTAAATGTTTAACAATAGCGAGTCCTAATCCGGTTCCTCCATACAAGCGTGTAGTTCCACCGGAAGCCTGCTGGAAGTGTTCAAATATCTTTGAAATTTTATCTTCTTCTATTCCAATACCCGTATCTTTAACTGCAAATTGAACCCTTACTTTCTCGTCATCTTCACTGACTAACTTTACACGCACTGTAATTTTTCCTTTCGATGTAAACTTTACTGCATTGCTTATAAGGTTTAAAATGATCTGGTGCAAATGCACAGGATCACCTACCAGTACCTTGGGTATATTTTTGTCGTATTCTTTAACCAGTTTAAGATTCTTTTCAAGAATTTTGCTCTCAAATAATTGAAGCATGTCTGATATTGAAGACTCCATTCTGAATGGAGCTTGCTCAAATACCATTTTCCCGGCATCCACTTTAGCAATATCAAGTATATCATTAATGAGGACGATCAGAGAATCGCCACTTAATTTTATTGCAGAAAGGTATTCTTCTTGTTTTGGGGTCAATTCAGTCTTTAATAATACTTTAGTAAATCCGATAATTGCACTCATTGGAGTACGTATTTCATGACTCATGTTCGAGAGAAACTGCTGTTTAGCCTTTACCGCAGCTTCAGCAATACCGGTCAGCTTTTCTGCTTTACTTTTTGCTTCTTCAGCAAGTAGCGTCGCAGATTCTGCTGCCACTTTTGCCTCTTTCAATTCTGTTGCAATTCTTTTTTGTTCGGTCACATCCCTGGCAACAATAACGACCCCGAGCACATTTCCCGCATCATCCTTATACACCGAACCGTTGATATACACATCGGTTAGTTTTCCATTTTTATGTCGAATTGTAAGCGGAGAATCAGCAACAGAATCCTTTGCGAATACTTCCTGATAAACCTCACGAGCCTTCTGTTGTTCGGTAAAATATTTGAAGAAGTCAGTGCCTGTGAGTTTCTTTCGGGTCATCCCGATAATCTTCGCTGTTGCCTCATTCATATCGGTGATCTTACCCTCAGGGCTTATTGTAACTAATGGATCACGGCTTGCTTCGATAAGACTCAGGGAATACTGAGAAGCTAATTTTGCAGAATAACTAAGTGACTCCAATTCTTTAGTGGCAATTTCTCTTTTTTCTTTCTCTTTATTTTGAAATTCGAGTTCTACATCAGCAATGACCAATTCTGAGGCCCGCTTTTCCTTCTCCTCGTTTTGAAATGCTAGTTCTTTGTTGGCTAAAACCAATTCTGAGGCCCGCTTTTCCTTCACTTTATTTTGAAAAGCAAGTTCTTTGTTGGCTAAAACCAATTCTGAGGCCCGCTTTTCCTTCTCCTCGTTTTGAAATGCTAGTTCTTTATTGGCTAAAACCAATTCTGCGGCCCGCTTTTCCTTCTCCTCGTTTTGAAATGCTAGTTCTTTATTGGCTAAAACCAATTCTGAGGCCCGCTTTTCCTTCTCCTCGTTTTGAAATGCTAGTTCTTTATTGGCTAAAACCAATTCTGAGGCCCGCTTTTCCTTCTCCTCGTTTTGAAATGCTAGTTCTTTGTTGGCAGAACGCAAATCTTTTGCCCATTTTTGTTCTGCAATGTCTCTAGCCACCACAACAGCTCCAATCACATTTCCATTGTCATCTTTAAAAACTGATCCATTGAATAAGACATCGGTAAGTTTTCCATGAATATTACGTATAGTTAGCGGATAATCAGCAACAGAGCCTTTTGCATATACTTCACGATACCCCTGCCTTGCTTTTTCTGGATCATTAAAATACTCCAGGAAGTCGGCGCCAGTTAGTTTGTCGCGAGAAACTCCCGTAATATTTACTACTGCCTCATTAAGGTCTATAATCTTCCCCTCGTTATTGATGGCGACTAAGGGGTCGAGACTGGCTTCTATAAATATTCTATTGTTCATGTTGCTTTGTATTCGCTATTTTGTTCCCAATTTCTTCAATCGGTATTCGCCTTTTAACTTTCAATTGTTTAAAATGCGAAGGTGTAAGACCAGTAATTTTTTTAAACTGGTTGGAAAGATGAGCCACACTGCTGTAATTCATTTTATGCGAGATCTCAGTAAGATTGAACTCGTCATACATCATTAATTCTTTTATTCTCTCAACCTTATGTATGATAATAAATTGCTGAATTGTTATTCCCTTCACCTCTGAAAATATATTTGAGAGGTAGGTATAATCGTAATTTAGTTGCTCACTTATATAATCTGAAAAATTTACTTTAATCTCCTCAGTTGGATGATGAACCATTTCAATAATGACGTTTATTATTTTTTCAATTAAAACAGCCCTCTTATCGTCCATCAGCTCAAAACCTACAGCTTGCAGTGAAGTATTAAGCTCTTCCCGTTGTTCTTCAGAAAGCTCTTCCATAATCTCAATTTCGCCCAGGTCAACAACAATAAAATGGAGGCCGAGTTTTTTCAACTCCTCCTTTACTGTTAGTTTACAATGGTTGCTCACCATGTATTTGATGTACAATTTCAATTGAACGCTCCTTTTTTATTGAAAATAAACACAAAGATAGGTAATCCTTATGCGGAAAGTTTTACATAACTATGGTCAAAAGTTGCACATTTCACAGATTATTGTGGATCTGGCAGATTGTGCAAATACCGGTTCAGCTGAGCCATTCCATAGCGATCATGAAGTTTATCCTCGGAAATATACCATATCGGGTATCATTAATGTATCGTCCCACGAGGTATGTATGTAATCCCCTTGTCACACCCTTTGATAAAAAAAAAGGATACAATCCATTTTGAATTGTATCCTAAATTGTAACCTTTTATTTTCAGGTCCTCTGTAACCTAGTCGGGGTGGAGAGAATAGAACCTGCGACCCCCTGCTCCCAAAGTAGGTGGTCATAGTTATTTAGACCCTGAATAGAAATTCTTAACAGTGTAAGACACACCCCTCAGCACACCTTCATATTTATACAAAATGGAGCGCACTCTGCTCCAGAAACTTACTTCCTTTGATTCTGATCGGGTGCAGACCTCAAGTGGAATAACCGCTCTTCAAGCCCCACCTATCTCGCTTACTCCTGAACCACTAACCACAAAACACGGAGAATTCTCTATTGTCGAACACCTATCATTTAACTCCTGTCTCAATAAAGTTCAGAATGGTTCTTTGTAAAAGTGGGTAGGTGGCTCATATGGTCAGGGATTTCCAATAGTAGATATTTTGATTTATTATTGATACTAAGTAAGCTCACCACATAAGCAGTAAAGTCATATGAAACGCAAGTATAGCATTATAGCTATTTCTCTTGTTTTGCTAGCTCTTCCCGGATTAATGTCATCGTGTGATGATGAAGAGCCGGAGCCGGATCTTATAGCAGCAAGCATTGAGCTTGTTTCCGGAAATAAATATTATACCGTTACAATTGGCAGTCAATTATGGATGGCGGAAAACCTGCGAACCGCTACCTATAATGATGGAGGTGCCATTCCAAATGTAACAGATGATACCGAATGGGCCAGTCTGACAACAGCTGCGATGTGCGCATATAACAACACAAGTGATACCGATTCAATAAACTATTGGCAGACTGTATAATTGGAATGCAGTAAATACAGGCAAGCTTTGCCCAACTGGCTGGCATGTTCCAAGCTATGATGAATGGATAACTCTAAAATATTTTTTAATAAATAATGGATA
>Ga0307990_1002468_pt1 | contig 14766 bp, 12 predicted proteins | sample EllFjometagen129_FD_203168 | JGI IMG/M metagenome (GOLD analysis project Ga0307990, IMG submission 203168) | Marine microbial communities from Ellis Fjord, Antarctic Ocean - #129 | ecosystem: Environmental > Aquatic > Marine > Unclassified | place: Southern Ocean | collected 2014-10-08
TAAAAGAATGGAAAACACAACACTTGTGTGATTCGTTATCGGTAAAAAGAAAAATGGCATTGAATTAAGGTATTGGGGGGAAGAAAAAATATATTTTACGCCATTTTACAACACCCCACCTTCAGGGTACTGCGACTCTGCCCATTCTTCTTCTAATCTACTGACTAAAAGCTCCCATAACTTGGGAAACCCTTCGGGGTACTGCGACGTATCACGACCAACAAAATTAAAAGAACTTTCATACTCCCATAACTTGGGAAACCCTTCGGGGTACTGCGACTTGACCATCTTGCAACATAGACGTGGCTGGGGTAGGCTCCCATAACTTGGGAAACCCTTCGGGGTACTGCGACTGATTAGTGTTAGCAACCATTTCCTTAAAGGAAAGACCATACTCCCATAACTTGGGAAACCCTTCGGGGTACTGCGACACTTGATGGGATATCCTACCTTTTACTTAATTAATGCTCCCATAACTTGGGAAACCCTTCGGGGTACTGCGACTGTAAGTTGTTGGTTTTTCTGATTTAAAGTTTTCTCCCATAACTTGGGAAACCCTTCGGGGTACTGCGACAACTAGTAAAATCCAGTCCATAAATCCCATAACGGCTCCCATAACTTGGGAAACCCTTCGGGGTACTGCGACTGATTAGTGTTAGCAACCATTTCCTTAAAGGAAAGACCATACTCCCATAACTTGGGAAACCCTTCGGGGTACTGCGACACTTGATGGGATATCCTACCTTTTACTTAATTAATGCTCCCATAACTTGGAAAACCCTTCGGGGTACTGCGACTGTAAGTTGTTGGTTTTTCTGATTTAAAGTTTTCTCCCATAACTTGGGAAACCCTTCGGGGTACTGCGACCCTGTTTCCCTTTTTAAAAAAAATGTGAAATACTCTCCCATAACTTGGGAAACCCTTCGGGGTATCCCGAAAAATAGAAAATCTTTGATTTTCTTAATTTTTCGAGGATGTTGCAAATCCGGGATTCGGGAATCCCAGGCACGAGTGAAGCCCTGCACTGCGATCCCGCAAAAAGCGGGTCTTCCCCGAAGGGTCGGGGCAGGCTACTTCGTTCAGCTTCTTTGCTCCTACTACAATGAAAAACCTTTTGGAGTACTATGAATTGGGAAGTAAAGACGCACGGCCGTGCGTCTCTTCTCTCCCATAACTTGGGAAACCCTTCGGGGTATCCCGAAAAATAGAAAATCTTTGATTTTCTTAATTTTTCGAGGATGTTGCAAATCCGGGATTCGTAGATCCTGGGCACGAGCAGAGCTCGGCACTGCAACCGAGAATTATAAATCTCAAAAAGATTTTGATAAGACCTTCCGCACTGGGAAACCCTTCGGGGTAATATGAATTGGGAAGTAAAGACGCACGGCCGTGCGTCTCTTCTCTCCCATAACTTGGGAAACCCTTCGGGGTATCCCGGAAAATAAAAAATCTTTGATTTTTGTAATTTTTCGAGGATGTTGCAAATCCGGGATTCGTAGATCCTGGGCACGAGCGAAGCTCGGCACTGCAACCGAGAATTATAAATCTCAAAAAGATTTTGATAATACCTTCCGCACTGGGAAACCCTTCGGGGTAATATGAATTGGGAAGTAAAGACGCACGGCCGTGCGTTTCTTCACTCCCATAACTTGGGAAACCCTTCGGGGTATCCCGAAAAATAGAAAATCTTTGATTTTCTTAATTTTTCGAGGATGTTGCAAATCCGGGATTCGTAGATCCTGGGCACGAGCGAAGCTCGGCACTGCAACCGAGAATTATAAATCTCAAAAAGATTTTGATAATACCTTCCGCACTGGGAAACCCTTCGGGGTAATATGAATTGGGAAGTAAAGACGCACGGCCGTGCGTTTCTTCACTCCCATAACTTGGGAAAACCTTCGGGGTATCCCGAAAAATAAAAAATCTTTGATTTTTGTAATTTTTCGAGGATGTTGCAAATCCGGGATTCGTGAATCCTGGGCACGAGCGAAGCTCGGCACTGCAACCGAGAATTATAAATCTCAAAAAGATTTTGATAATACTTTCCGCACTGGGAAACCCTTCGGGGTAATATGAATTGGGAAGTAAAGACGCACGGCCGTGCGTCTCTTCACTCCCATATTTTCGTGTTGAATATAACCCTTACCACCTGTTGGCAAAAAATGTTACCACGCATCTGTAATGGCAGGAAAATCAAGGGTTACGGAAGGGGTGTTTTTGCAGCAGAATCGTACCAGGTAACGCCACGACCCATTGCTTCTTTGAGTTTGGGAATATTTCATTTTTAATTGAAAAGAGCTGACTTTATGGACACACACTATTTAGAGCCCGTCTTTTTAGTTATGTTTCCCGCAGATTTCGCTGATAGGCGCAGATAAAATCTGCGCCTATCAGCGAAATCTGCGGGAAATTTTTTCTCTCTCCTTGAAAAAGAGCTGACTTTATGGACAAACTCTATTAAGAAACCGGTTCATTAGCATCGGATAAGTCTGTATTATTTTTGGGTTTTACTTCTTTTACTTCCCCGGCATTTTCTGCACCTTTTAAATATTCAGGCAACTCAAGGCCGGCCATTTTAAAGATTTCGTTGAAAGGTGGTATCGATTTGAGCATACCTGATAAAAAGTTTGCTGAAGTAGGCGTACCATCTCCTCCACCCATCGAATCCCAAACTGTAATTTTATCGATTTTAAGATTTTTAATGGCCTCAACCTGTATTCTTACAAGGTCGGGTAGTTTATCTGCTATCATCAACATCGCGGCATCCCGGGCATTTTTATTGGCAGCATCAACCAATTTCTCAAAACCAAGCGCTTGTTTTGTAAGCACTTCCATAATACCTTTTGCTTCGGCCTGTTTTTTAACCAAAATGGCATCAGCTTCACCCCTTGCAATTCTTCTAATTTGTTCGGCCTGGGCTTCGGCATCTATTTCCACTTTTTGCTTATCAATTTCCGCTGGAACAACAATGTCAGCTTTTTTGGAAGCCCTTTCCCTTTCGGCGCGTTCAATTTCAGCTTTCTGCTGCGCGGTATATGCTTCTCTGAGCGCATCGGCTTCTTTCACCTTTTCGGCAGCAATGGCAAGTCTGTTTGCCTCGGCCTCCTTTTCTCGTCGAAGTGCATCCGAATTTGCAATGGTGATTTTGGCTGTATTTTCCCCTTCAACGGCTGTAGCATTTGCTTCGGATGATTTTACCCTTTCCAAACGATTCGCGTCTGCCTCACCTACTTTAGCGTTGGCAACAGCATCAGCAACCTGTATTCGTTCTTTTTTGTTTGCTTCGGCCTCTCCGATTTTGGCCATTGCAATGGTATCAGCAACCTGAATACGTTCTTTCTGGTTTGCACTTGCCTCACCAATCTTTGCATCAGCAACTGCACTGGCAACCTGGATTCTTTCATCCTTATGAGCTGCCGCTTCACCGATGGCTCCATCCCTGTTTTTCTCGGCCACTGTTCTTTTCGCATCATTAATTGCTTTAGCCGCGGCTTCTTTACCCAATGCTTCAATATATCCCGATTCATCACGGATATCTGTAACGTTAACATTGATCAATCGCAGACCGATTTTTTGTAGTTCCGCTTCAACATTCTGAGAAACGTTAGCAAGGAATTTGTCACGATCGGTGTTGATCTCCTCAATTTCCATGGTCGCGACTACAAGCCGTAATTGTCCGAAAATAATATCCTTTGCCAGCTCCTGAATATGTCCCATCTCCAGTCCAAGAAGTCTTTCGGCAGCATTGGTCATAACCCCGATATCCGTTGAAATACCCACGGTAAATCTCGAAGGTACATCAACCCGAATATTTTGTCGGCTTAGGGCATTGGTCAGGTTAACCTCTATTGAAATGGGCGTTAGATCGAGGAATGCAAAATTCTGAATGACCGGCCATATAAAGGCGGCGCCACCATGGATAGTTCTCGAAGACCTGTTTGTTCCATCCCGGCTTTTTCCGGTCTTGCCGTAAATGACCAGAATTTTATCAGACGGGCATCTTTTGTATCTCGAAAACAAAGCCACGATCATTACAAAAATGATCACAACAAATACAACAACAACAATTAATGGATTCATAATTAAAGTATTTAAAATTTGATTAAACTTTATTTGATAATATTCACATCTTTTCTACAACCAATATGCTATTACTTACTGTGCCAATTATTTTTATTACAGTTCCCGTGGGAAGGTCTTCATCGCCCCTGGTAATTGCCGGCATTTCGCGCAAAGAATTTTGAATTGTAACATGAACTTTTCCCACGTTGCCTCCTTTAGCATTAACCGGTAAGTAAACATTTCCTATTTGATTTATTGCATTTTGAATTTTAATACTTCCGCCGGCATCCTGCAACTTACTGAAGTAATAAAATATTGCTGCCACGACTCCCATTGTAAACACTCCGGCAAGAAGTGCAATAGCCACAGTCCAGGTTTTTGAAAGACCTTCGTTCCAGGCAGCTATTCCGGCCCATCCAAACATGGTAAAGAAAGCAACAAAATTACGGACCGTGAAGAATTGAAAAGGAATATTGTAAGCGGAACTTTGGATTGCATCTCCGCTATCAGCATCAGATACATCAATATCAGGTTCAGTATCCAGATCAAGGCCTGAAATATCGGGTTCATCACCTCCGATGTCGGAATCACTTCCACCAATTCCGGCAAAGGTTAGTATTAACTGTATAAGTAAAATTACTGAAAAAGGCACAGCAATATACCAAAATAATTGTTCGAAAAAAGTTAGTGATTCCCACCATGCCGTCATAAGATAGTAGTTAAAATTTTATCCGTCAAATTTAAATGAAATGATGCAAAAAACAAAGCTTTTGTTAAAAAAAAATCAACGCTACTGCAAACTTAGGGTTCGATATTAAATAACTTTTTGTTATAGAGGTTCTATTAGAAAAGAAAAATTCATATTACTTTTGCACAGCCGTTTAAAACTAAATGTTCTATCAATGAAAAATATCATCATCATTACCATTACCATAATAACCCTGGTTGTTTTAAGTATTTTCCTTTTTCAATCGTTCAAAGCTAAGCCCGGAGAAATCCACGCACAATATGCACCCCCCGATACCATAAGCAAAAAATCAGAGTCTTCGGGAAAGTCCGGGATTTCGCAGTCGCCCAAAACTAAAAATATGGCATCACCTGTTTACACGATTAAAGTTCCGCAACAAGCAAGCTTTGCCGGTGAGCAGGTTCCACTTGAGATATTTTATGTACGCGAATATTTCGATCGGGAATTAACTGTGAATACTTATTTTCATTCATCAACTATTTTGCTGCTAAAACGATCAAACCGGTGGTTTCCCATCATCGAACCAATACTTGCGGCAAACAATATCCCCAACGATTTTAAATATTTAGCCCTGATAGAAAGTGGGCTGCAAAATGTTACTTCGCCAGCCGGAGCCAAAGGGTTTTGGCAATTTCTTAAATACACTGCCCGTGAGCATGGCCTGGAAGTGAATAATGATATTGATGAACGCTACAATGTTGAAAAATCAACGATGGCTGCTTGCAGCTATTTAAACGAGTCGTACGAAAAATACCGGGACTGGACCCTGGTTGCCGCAGCTTACAATGCCGGAAACCGTAGGATAACAGAAGAATTGAAGCGACAAAAGGTGGATAGCTATTATAATCTTTTGCTCAATGACGAAACTGCGCGTTATGTGTTCAGGATACTGGCTGTGAAAACGATTTTTGAAAACCCTGAAAAATATGGTTTTTATCCTGGAGATATGGATCTGTACCCACCTATTCAAACAGAAATAATTGCTGTAAATGAAACAGTGAAAGACCTGATTGACTTTGCCAGGGATCACAACATCAATTACAAAACATTAAAATATTTAAACCCCTGGCTTTTGAAAGACTATTTGCCCAACCGCTCACACCGAACCTACCATTTGAAAATTCCATTAAACAAAGTTCCACGAAAAGCTAAGTAGAACCTTCGTTAAGAAGGATGAGGCAGTGCCAAAATTCATCAAGCAATGAACAAAGTTCAGTTACTCATGTTTTTTTCGGTAAATGAATTGGCTTATTTTTGCATTTTAAATAAAAAAATTAAAAAGATAGAAAAATGGATAGAATTGGAATTTTTTATGGCTCATCAACCGGAAACACAGAAAAGGTTGCAACACTTATTTCAAATATGTTTGGTGATGATGCTCTTACAATAAATGTTGAAGATGCTACCGAACAAGACCTCGACAAATTTAAATACCTCATTTTAGGAATTTCAACCTGGGAACTTGGCGATTTGCAGGATGACTGGACTGATTTTGTTGCTGTACTGAAAAAAGCAGACCTGAAAGACAAAAAGGTGGCCATCTTTGGTTTGGGTGACCAGGAGGCTTACGGCGAGAGTTTTGCAGATGCAGCCGGACTGCTATATTCTGCGATTTCACGTAGTACAAATATTGTTGGTCAATGGCCAACCACAGGCTACGATTTTGTTGAATCGGAGGCTGTAAAAAATAATAAGTTCGTAGGATTAATTATTGATGAAGATAATCAGAAAGAATTAACCACCGGGCGCGTTAAAGCCTGGGTTGAAATCCTGAAAAAAGAGTTTGGATTTAGTGAAAATTGAAAAGTATCCGGTCAAACAAAGGCCGGATTTTTTTTTAGCATTAATACGCCATTTGGAGGGAGTTTATGATGGCATAGAGCAACACGCCAAGCAACGAAAACATGAGTGCATAGCAAAACCAGCAAAATCCCCTTTCTTCGGGTAAGGGCTGGGTATATTTATCCAGTTCCTTCCCGTGAAAAAGTGTGTATCTGTTTTTTATGTGCATATCACATCTGATGGTTCTTATGATTTCTAAAGCTTTATCAATATCTTGAGAATTAATAAAGATGCTCTTTACATTTTCGTGATGTGTGTAAAAATTATTTTGAATGATTGGCGGATGGCAATGAACCATTGTTTTTATACCTTTTTCTTTTAACAAAGATTCCAGGAAGATCGACTCGTGTGGAAACGTAAAAGTTGCAAGTAAAATATCCTCGTGTTTCATTGAAAAATTATTTCTACAAATTTAGTTAAAAAATATATAAAAATAGATTAGATGTGAAATTATTTTCAATGTAATGAAATGTTTAGGGCCCTTCCGAAGGACAAACATCAACTACTTCAGGTTTTCCGTTGCGAAGGATTTTAAGTGGAAGATGCACACCGATTGTTTCTTCAGTCAGGGCTTTATGTAGATCATCAATCGAGCCTAAGGCTTCACCATTTAATTCAACAATAAGGTCGCCTTTTCTTAGGGTGTCATTTTGTACATTTCCTTGTTTATTAATTTCTGAAACATAAATTCCGGAAGGTTTTGTGAGTTTGTTTATGTTTATAATCTGGGGGGGAATTCTAACAGTTTGCCCAACAATTCCGAGATAAGCCCTTCGCACTTTTCCGTTTTTTATCAAAAGGTTTGCAATGTAGGAAGCAAGGTTTGAGGATACGGCAAAACAGATGCCTTGCGCATTTTTTATAATAGCTGTATTTACACCAATCACCTTACCTGCCGAATTCATCAGCGGCCCACCTGAGCTTCCCGGGTTGAGGGCTGCATCGGTTTGAATAATATCATCTATCATCCTGCCTGATTGTGAGCGAAGTGTGCGCCCCAGTGCGCTCACCACGCCGGAAGTTACCGTGTGCTGAAATCCAAGAGGGTTTCCAATAGCAATGGCAATTTGTCCGGGCTGAAGTTTGTCTGAATCTGCAAATTCCAATGGAATCATGTTCATTTGCTCAATTTTAAGAATAGCAATGTCGGTTGCGGGGTCTGTGCCGATTATTTTTGGTATCATTTCCGTTCCATCGGGCAGGGTTACGCTAATATCTTTTGCCTGGTAAATTACATGATTGTTGGTTAATATTAAACCATCTTTATCAATTACAAACCCCGACCCGGTACCGAAAGGTTGTTGAGGCATTCCGGGTTTCTGATTTTTTGGCAAAGGCTTTTTAACCTTAATATTTACTACGGATTGAGATGCGGATTTTACAACGTTTACCACAGTTTTTGAATAGCTGTCAAGATGGTCGAAATCGTTCATGGTTTTGTTTTCTTCAGGGATTGTATTGTTTTGTTTCATCATTGTTACATTTAAAAAGGGGGCTATTACTAAGATCAAGCCATGATTTTTTAAGTGCCAATATGTCGTTGGGAGAGGATAGAATCAGAACACGGATAACACTGATGAAGCGGATTAACACTGATCAGTGATAATCAGTTTCATCCGTGCCTGCCCCGTTTTTTCGGGGTCATCCGCGTTCAAAAACAAGAAATACAAATTTGGTATAAATAATAAGTAAGCAGATGTACACCTCAAAAAACGTATAATGGTTTTGTAAAATTTTCATTTCAAATTTCTTAAAACAAATAATTCAAGCCAACATAAAAACCGCTATTCCCATCGCGTTTATCCACTGCCCGGCCATAGTCGATGGCCAGGATGAAATTTTGATTCATGGCAATTCGTACCCCAAGCCCGTAGCTCACGTGCAAGCTTTCGGAACCAAAATCGAAATAGTCATCTTTATCAAGCAGGTTTAGTGCTTTTACCTGTTCCTCTATGTCTATTTTTTTGATGACTTGCCCTGCATCAGCAAAAGTATTTAGGCCAAAATAAAAGTTTTGCTTAAAAATCCGGGTACGAAAAAACTTCCATCTGAGTTCAAAATTTGCATAAACTATTCCATCGCCAACCACCCGGTTTCTTGGGATTCCCCTCAGGTTTCTAACACCTCCCAGCCCTTCTTCGGTAGCACCGCGAAGCATAGAAGTAATGATAAGGTTTTGAATATAAAATGGGGCATGACCTGAAATTGTTGTTTGCATGGCAAGCCTTGCTGCAAAAGCAAGATCGTGCGGTATTATAGTAAAATATTGCCGGTGAATAAAGCTCAGTTTTAAATAACTTTTGTTTATCGATCCCAATGCTTCCGGTGCCCCTTCCAGTGCAATTTCTGTCCAGAGGCCACGCATAGGATTGGGTTTATTGTCGCGGCTGTCGAACATTAACCCGCCTTTTAGCATCGCCAAACTGCCACCCCCGGCCTCATCCGCAGGAATTAATCCCCATTGAACATATTTATTATACAAAGTTGGCTCTATGGACAGGGGCGGTAGTTTATCTTCTTCGTTTTTCCCCTTATTCAATTTATCAATGTCAACAGGGCCAATATCAAAATTGTACCATTGCAAACCAGCAAGCCACTTAAGCTTACCGCTGATTTTTCCATTGAGATCGGTTTTAAAGCGGAACATTTTATTGCTAAAGCGATAAAATACGCGTGTTCTGTAAATATTGTCGGGCTGCGTGTTATCTTCCCAGTCCTGGTTATAAACAGCCTCATATCCATTGAATCCAAAAAAATTGTAGGCCTGGTTTGGAATATAGCTCACATCAACCGTTAAGCCAATGTCTTTTATCAATCGGTCAGAGTCGTACATAAATCTAAAAATGCCACTGCCCCGCGTGTATGCAGATGCTTCGAGGTAAATGGAATGGTCGTAAAGCGGATACCTGCTGCCATCGCCGTATTGATAAAGGTTGATTAATCCACCATATTGAAACCCAAGGTCATTATCCCAGGAGATAGCAGGCAAAACGCCGAAATTCCAACCGGTTTTTACTTCATCTGCAATCTCATTGTTTTTTTGACTTAGCGCAGGCGCTGTAAAAATAAAGGCAAGAAAAATGGAAAAGAAAATTTTTAATGATTTACCCGGGGTAAATTGTCTGTGAGAAAGATTGAGGTTTTTCAAAATTATTTTGCCAGGTTAGTGAATTTATTCAATTTATTATCATCAATTATTTGATTGATTTCTTGTTCAATATCAGTGTATTCTCCGCGATTTCCCACCTGATACAATTCCAAAAACGGATTGTCATCAATAATATATTCCATCAGGCGGTCAGCAGTTGGGATATTGTCCATGTTGTAATAATCTTCATAGGTGAATCGCAGGAATGCTGTATTAATTCCAATGCCCCGGTTGTCGAGCAAATAGCCGGAATGTAATTTTGTGGGATAAGTAAAGTCAGTCCCTCTTCGTATATCGGTTGGAGCAGGATACGAAACAATTTTTTGTTTATCAGCCGACAGTGTTACAGGGATATTTTTATAATAATCTTTCCTGGTTTTATACACAATTGCCGGTGGTGAAGAAATTCCTGTTTTACCGTTCATGTTATTTTTTTTGGTTGATGAGCAAGAGAAAATTAGTATTCCACTGATGAGAAATACGATTGCAGTAATAAACTTTGAAATGGTCATATAGCTTGTTTTTATTGATGTTTCAAAATTAAAATTTATTTACATTTCGTTAACAAGAATTTTCAATTTATAAAGCATTGAATATTAAGATGCAAACCTTGTTTGAAAAGGTTTTAATAATAATTGCATTCATCAGAATTACCATTTTTGACTTTCTTGTTTACTTTTGTCTTGATTAAAAAAGTATAATTTACCTAATTCAAATATTAAAATTTATCATTATGAAAAGAGTTACTTTATTTTTCCTGGCAACATTTGTAGCTTTTGCAGTATTTGCACAAAATGCAGCAGAAACCACCAAGGCAGTTGACAATAAAAATGCCCCGGAGATTTCATTCGACAAAACTGTTCACGATTATGGTACAGTGCCTTATCAGGGCGATGGCAAATGTGAATTTAAGTTTACTAACATCGGCAAAGAGCCCTTGATCCTGACAAATGTAAGGTCATCATGTGGATGCACAGTTCCAAAATGGCCTCGCGAGCCTATTCTTCCCGGACAAAGTGACATTATTAAAGTTGAATACAAAACCAACAGAATTGGTAGAATCAACAAAACCATTACGGTTCAATCGAATGCCAAAACAAGATCACAGGTGTTGCGTATTAAGGGACAGGTTTTAAAACCTGAAGAATCAACCGCTCCAACAAATGCAAAAACATTAGGCACCAGTAAATAGAATCATATTAAATTATCTTACATACAGATAATTTCATCGAAAAATTATGACATTTGTCCCGGTCTTTTTAAAGACCGGGATTTTTTTTTAACTAAAAATAAAATGTGATGCCAAAATTGTCAGAAAAGGGTAGAATGATGCCCGCTTCACCCATTCGAAAACTCGTTCCCTTTGCCGAAGGAGCTAAGAAAAGAGGAGTCCACGTATATCATCTCAATATCGGACAGCCCGATATTAAAACTCCCGAGGTTGCTTTGGAGGCTGTTAAAAACTACGATAAAATCCTGGTAGCCTACAGCCACTCTGCCGGAAACGCATCTTATCGCGAAAAGCTTACCGATTATTACAAAAGGTATAATATCAGTGTTGAACCCGATGAGATTATTGTTGGTGCCGGAGCTTCAGAAGCCTTACTTTTTACCATGCAATCCATTATGGATCCTGGCGATGAGATAATTATTCCTGAACCATTTTATGCCAATTACAATGGTTTTGCTACCAATGCAGGCATTAATGTTGTTCCCATTAATTCAACCATCGAGTCAGGATTTGCACTGCCTCCAATTGCTGAATTTGAAAAAGCCATTACACCACGAACCAAAGCTGTTTTGGTTTGCAACCCCAATAATCCAACAGGATACCTTTATAATACCGAAGAATTGAAAGTGCTTAAAGATTTAGCGCTAAAACACGATCTTTTCCTGATTGCTGATGAAGTTTATCGCGAATTTTGCTATGATGGTCATAAGCATGAATCGGTAATGAATCTTAAAGGTCTGGAGCAGCATACGGTTTTGATCGATTCTGTTTCGAAACGTTACAGTATGTGCGGTGTAAGGATTGGGGTAATGATCTCGAAAAATAAAGAACTCATGGCTGCCGCAATGAAATTTGCACAGGCCAGGTTGAGCCCGCCAAGCTTTGGGCAGGTTGCTGCCGAGGCTGCTATTCAAACACCTGATGAATATTTTGTGGAAGTATTGGAAGAATATCACAAAAGAAGAAACACTGTTGTTGCAGCCATTAATAAAATCGAAGGGGCTTTTTGCCCGAATCCTTCGGGAGCTTTTTATGTTGTTGCAAAGCTCCCCATCGATAATTCAGATATATTCTGCCAGTGGTTGCTCGAGGATTTTAGTTTTGAAAATCAAACCGTGATGATGGCTCCGGCCACAGGTTTTTATTCTACACCAGGCCGGGGAAAGGATGAGGTGAGGATTAGTTATGTATTAAACGTTGACGATCTAAAAAACTCGATGATGGTTTTGGATGAAGCGTTAAAGGTTTATCCCGGACGAAAGATTTAATAAGTAGTTACCTGTTATATTTTAATGGCCGTTGTATCCGGAGGGAACAGGCGGCCATTTTTGTTTTCGGGGCAGAAGATCTTTTTTGGAATTGAATTTCATGAAGCGAAGTTCAGACTCTTTATTAAACTTCCCGGTAAGGAAATAGAATTTGGAAGCCATTGAGAAAACATATATTTAAATTTATGTTGTTCGGGGAATTGCATTATTATGTAAATAGATTTCTCCCGGCAAAACTCCCCCGAAGGATCGGGGCAGGCTGCTTTGCTGCGTTTTTTGGTCGAAATGACCACGTTTCCGGGTTGATTTGGGAGGAGGGTAATCGGGCGCGAAGCGCCCGATTACCCTCCTCCCACAACCACAGATCTATCGCTGTCACCTCGAAGGAGCTTGCGACTGAGAGGTCTGTCCTGTATGGTGTAACCTCCTACAAATACTTTTCATTAGTATCCCCCAACTGGCGGTGAGACCCGCTTCGCCAGCGAGGCGAGCAAGGCGGGAATCTGTTTACAATGATAGCCATTATTTGCATCCACAAAAATGGTAGTAGAACCTAAAATTATAAATCTAAAATACCCTTTAATAAATTGTAAGGTTTTTAGTAATCTAAGTTTAGTTATTGAAAATGAGTATGATAGATATTTTTTTTAGTATTATTGAATTTTGTTGTTATTTGATTAACAAAAAAAAGTCTTGCAATCAATATCTTCAGCAATAAAATTTTTACTTTAGCAGATCAATTTTATTAAACCAAAAATACAATAGAAATGATGGAAATAGATTGGAAAAATTTGCCTTTCGGCTATTTTAAAACTGATTACAATGTTCGCACCTATTGCCGCAACGGCCAGTGGGGCGAACTGGAAACCTCCTCCTCGGAATACATCAATATTCACATGGCCGCCACCGCTTTGCATTATGGGCAGGAGGCATTCGAGGGTATGAAAGCCTTTAGAGGAAAAGATGGAAAGATTCGTGTTTTCCGGTGGGAAGAGAATGCCAAACGAATGCAAAGATCAGCCCAGGGCGTAATGATGGCTGAAGTTCCCTCGGCGCTTTTTAAAGAAGCTATTTTTAAAACTGTGAAATTGAACGAGAAATATGTTCCTCCCTACGGTCTTGGAGCAGCGCTTTACATCAGGCCTTTGCTTATTGGTTCAGGCCCTGAGGTGGGTGTAAAACCTTCGAGTGAGTATTTGTTCATGGTTTTTGTAGGTCCGGTAGGCCCCTATTTTAAGGAAGGGTTTAATCCGGTAAAAATGCAAATTATTAGCGACTACGACCGTGCAGCGCCCAATGGTACAGGGCACATTAAAGTTGGTGGAAACTATGCTGCAAGCCTTATCGCCCTCGATCGGGGTAAAAAAGAAGGCTTCGCCTCCGTGATTTTCCGTAGTTCAGCAGATCGCAGTTTCATCGATGAGGCCGGCCCTGCCAATTTCTTTGGAATAAAAGGCGATACTTTCATTACTCCGGATTCACATTCTATCTTGCCATCAATTACCAATATGAGTTTGCGACAGCTTGCAAAAGATATGGGACTTAAGGTTGAACTGCGTTCAGTTACAATTGAGGAATTAGATTCGTTTGATGAGGTTGGTGCCTGTGGAACAGCAGCAGTAATTTCGCCCATTAAAAAGATTGTTGACCGGGATTCGGGTAAAGTTTACGATTATTGTAAAGACGGCGTTGCAGGCCCCATCAGTTCCAAACTGTACTTTAACCTCAGGGAAATTCAGGAAGGTATTAGGGAAGACATTTATAACTGGAATGTTATTGTTGAATAAAACTAAACTTATAATTTCAAAAGGCCAAACTCATCCAGGTTTGGCCTTTTTTTATGCTGTTTTCAGTAATCTCAAAACTCCTGACCTCACTCTTGTTTTTCAATAAATTATTTATATTTTATCGTAATCCATGTCATCATATAAAACATTTGTGTTCAATTGTAAAAAGAGTTTTATCTCAAATTGACAGCAAGAGAGAATTATTAAGAAATAAACTTAATGAACTATTTAGGGTCTGCTGAGAAAGGCCTAATCCATTGAATTATCAAAAGTTAAGCCCTAACATTTGATTCCTTGTGCAAGGTTATGGAGGATGTTTGTTCAAAAACCTTGCATCAAATATTTCGGTGCGCTGCACCTTAATCTGGATGGTTGGATAAAACTCTACAAAGATTGTCGGTGCTCTGCACCTGAAAGAAAAGCCACAGCGTGGCGATAATCCTCGCCTCGCGGCGAAGCGGGTTTGTAGATGCATCTATTAGAATTGATACGGGAGGTGCAGCGCACCGAAATATTAAAGTTAATGATATGGTTTTGAGTTTTTCAGTAAGCCCTATTTAGTGTCTGTCCATAAAGTCGATGAAAAATCAATTTTGTGCTCACCTGTATAACCTTTCCGGTGCAGGTTCTGGATAGAATTTGTGATTATATGGGATTTATTGACATGTGTTTTTGTTTTT
>Ga0307990_1002469_pt1 | contig 14764 bp, 10 predicted proteins | sample EllFjometagen129_FD_203168 | JGI IMG/M metagenome (GOLD analysis project Ga0307990, IMG submission 203168) | Marine microbial communities from Ellis Fjord, Antarctic Ocean - #129 | ecosystem: Environmental > Aquatic > Marine > Unclassified | place: Southern Ocean | collected 2014-10-08
AACATCTGTCGCAAAAAAAATGATTTTAGAAGAATGATAATGGAAATTCCAAAATAGTTATTAACAGCATATTGTTGATAACTGCTTCTTATACTTATTTGTTACCCCTGTTTTTTGAGGGGATACAGTCTTTCCTGATCAGACATCTGTTTTATAATCTTGAAAAAGAAAATCTGGTTGACACCCTTTATGTTGACCTTTTTGCCACACAGAACATGCAGGAACTAATTCAAAAACTTGCGGATAAAGTATTGCAAAAATACCATCAGCGGAATATCCTGAAAGGCATTCAGCTTTTGCTGAAAGGATTAAATCCAACAGTTTCGTTTGACAAGGACGGAACACCGAAATTCAGCATCGAAATACAGCCCCCTCAATACAATGCTTCGCTTGAACAAATATTTAGCTACCTGGAAAAAAAGGACAAAAAAGTGCTCATTGCCTTTGATGAATTTCAGGAGGTGGCAAACTATCCCGAAAAAGCTGAAGCCTTATTAAGAACTCATATTCAAGAGGTATCGAACATTGGATTTATTTTCTCGGGAAGCACAGGACATATCCTGCGCGAAATGTTTTTGGGAGCAAAAAGGCCATTTTACCAAAGTGCGGATGTACTTGTGCTCGGTAAAATTGAAAGGAAAATCTACAGCAATTTTATTGTTTCAAATTTTGAATCAAACGGGAAGTCTATCGAAATTGAGGCTGTTGAGTTCATTCTTGATTTCTCCGAAGTCCACACGTATTATACAGAGATGCTTTGCAATGTATGTTTTTCGCAAGCTTACAAAAAACTTACTGCAAAAGAAGCAGAGATGATAGCCGCAAATTTTCTTGATAACCGGAAATTTGACTATTTGAACATTTTGAATATGATGACCGAAAACCAGAAAAAACTCATGAAAGCCATTGCACTTGAAGAAACCGTTGCCAAACCCAACGCAAATGAGTTTTTGCAAAAATACAATTTACCATCTCCATCTTCGGTTAACCAGACACTAAAAGTTATGCTGGACAGAGAAATTCTTTTTCAAACACTGAATGGATATAAGATTTACGATGTATTCTTTGGGCGGTTTTTGGAAAAGTATTATTGATTCGCATACTACTGAATGCTTTTTGTAGCAGATTAACCGAAAAGGTAAAATTAGATTTCCCCCTTCAAAACTTCCCCGAAGGATTGGGGCTGGCTGTTTCACTGCGTTTTTTGATGGTAATGATAAGTTTAAATAGATTTCTCCCGGCAACCCACCGCTTCGCTGTGTGTCTTGGTCGAAATGACCCCGTCCACGGGTTGATTTGGGAAGAGGGTAATCGGGCGCTTCGCGCCCGATTACCCTCCCCCCACCACCATTCAGTAATCTTTGTCATCTCGAAGGAGCGAAGTCCCGCACGTGCGGGATCCCGACCATTCGGGGATTGAGACCTGCCTCGCCTTTAGGTTAGGCCACCTGCGGGCGGCCCGCTTCGCAGCGAGGCGAGCAAGGCGGGGATCTATTTAATAGTAGTGTTTTCAGTATTTTACACAAACATGTAATTGATACCGAAGGGAGAAATTTATTCAATAATCAGTTTTTCGGTGTAAACTTTTCCGAACCTGAAGAATTTCAAAACATATATTCCACGTTTCATTTCAGAAACATTCAGCTTTAAACTACCACCGGCAATTTGAAAGCTTTTCATTTCCCTGCCCTGCAGGTCAGTAATTACTACTTCACAACTTCGCATCTGCGCTCCCTGGATTTGAATATTGAGGAAATCTCTGGCAGGATTGGGGAAAATGTTGGTTTTAAAATTGCCAATATTTTCGATAGCATTTGGAGTAATTTTTAAGTTTCGAATTACTGAAATTCCATCACCAACAAAAACACCGTCATTTTGCGGCAGCGAATTATCAAAAACTACATCGATAATCATTTCTGCGCTACCCTGCTCATCCCATAATTTAAAAAGTACGATTTCATTTTCCAAAAATCCATCTTGTTCCAATGTTGTGGCATCATCCCCAAAAAGGGTAAGTGCATTGTTTTGGCTGGTGAGCAGGGTGTATCCATAACAGGTATTGTTTTCACCGAAAGCACCGAGGAATTTCCCCCTCAGGTTTTCAGAAACCACAGTTCCAGGAATGGCTATAGTATGAGTGATTAGGGTTCTTTGCACCTCACCCCCAGCCCCTCTCCTCAAGGAGAGGGGAGAGCCACCGCAGGGGCCGACCCCCTGCCGAGCTTTGCTCGTGCATGCACGAGGCTTTGCCTCGGCACAGCCCTCTCCTGAAGGAGAGAGGGGGTTTCCACACACTGGCCGATGCCAGTGCGCTGGCCGTCTCCTTCCCCCTTGAGGGGAAAGGCCGGGATGGGGGTACACTCCGGAAATTCTATACTTCCTCCCGATTCCATCATTACAAAATAGGCTTTGCCCGACAGTAAAAATTCCAAACTGTGAATATCATATTCGGGCCAGTAAACCTTGCTACCCGCAATTTCTTTTACAAGGATTACATCCTTACCTGCAAACAATTCTATTACATCCACATCACATTGGCTCAATACAGGAATTACATTCCAGTCTTCGCTAAGTTGAATGGTTTTGTTGGCAAGCGTTGAACCACATAATGTAAGGCTGATGTTTTCGAGTGCCTTGATTTTGTAACCACTGTACGCCTCCCAGTTGGTGAGGGTGTTTATATTCTGGCCGGGCCAGTACATGCCGCTTTCATTTTGCAGAATAATCAAATCTTCGACCACCTCCTGAAAAATGTTTTCGATGTCGGGATTTGCAGGGTCGAGGCAGCCCGACAAACCGGACCATCCCGCGGGAATGTTGATAAGTTGGAAGGGGAGAACAATGGCAGTTACCGGGGCAGAAGCCAAAGACTGGCAAAGGCCATAATCAGCTACAATTTTATAGATATACTCGCCGGACGGAAGACCTGCATCTAAATATTCTAAATCGAAAGTACTGCCCAACAAATTTTCATCCCGATAAATTTCATATTCTATCATTCCTTCCATGGGGGCATCCCAGCTTAAGGTAACCTCATTCAGATTTACTTCAGCCAGCAGATTTTCGGGAGGTAGCGGGTCGTCAATAATTTTTTGCAGCGTTATATTATCCACAAAAGATTTGGGTAAACCGGCATAAATTGTACCGGCATAAAAGTCGATGATATCCAGTTTTTTTGGACCGGGGTCGCCACTCTGATCGAGGCTCCATCGCGACTGTGCAATCATTTCGCCGTTGATATAAATTTTGCCCCAGTCGTTGTCGAGGTCTATCGAAGCTACAATAGTATTCCAGGTATCGGCCTGGTAGGTAAACCACTCCCAGTTTGAATTGGCTACTATGGCTGCGCCAATTTCGTTCTCATCAAAGTAAACCTCTAAACCCGGGGAAAACGATGATAACTCACGCCAGATGCCGAAAAATCCATCAAATCCGGAGGGAACATAAATGTTAAAACGCACTTCCCACTTTCCTTCCGTTTTTCCGCCCAACTCCAAAACCACATCGTTCATTTCCTGGATAACCATTGATTTTTCACCCTCCACAACTACCTCATCCGTAATAAAGGGATCTTCAACGCTACCGGCCTGCTGGCTCCAACAGTGCCAATAATCGATGTCCATACTATCGGCCTGCACCACCAACTGTTGCCCGACATTGTATTGCTCGAAAGTTTCCTCTATCTGCGGTGCGTTGCAGTTGAAGATGATGGCATTGGCCGAAGCCGAATGATCTGATGCTGAATCTTTAAAAACAGTAGCAACGGTGTAAACGTATTCGCCGGGCAACAGACACAGGTCGGGCCAATTGGTTTCGGTGGTGGTGCCGGTCATTTGGCCATCCCTGTAAATATTATATGCATCGATTGCCCAGGAAGAAGGTGCGTCCCAGCTAAGAAAAACACTATTGCCTTCGGTGTAGGTTTCAAGGTTTTCGGGGGGCAATAAATCAACGAAATCAGGAATTGCAAAAGCTGTAATTTCCATCCCATCCTGAAATTCTCCCATAAAGAATGCCTCACCTGTGGCAACATCAACTTTGTAAAGGCCGCTTGAGCCGCTAAAGTGCCCGGCCAGGTAACAGTCATTAGTTTCTTTATTAAAAGACATATCCTGGGCTCCTGTAAAATCAAATCCCAGATTGCCAATTATGCTTGCATCCCCGGTAATTTTATCTATCAACTGAAAATTATCGTATGTAATGTCATATCCATAAAGGTTTCCATCACCATCACAGGCAATGCCGACCATCGTACCGTCATCGAGACCCATTGAACCGATAAGGGTTTCTATTCCGGTTACCGGGTTAATTTCCCATAGTTTGGATTCAAATACCCCTGGTGAAACTATTGTTGTTGTTGTTGAAAACATAGTAGTCCCATCGTAAGCCAAACCATTAATATATGGTGAAGTGCTTGCTACAAAAGTAATTGTTCCGTCAGTTGGGTCAATAGTGTAAAGGCCTCCCCCTCCCTGAATTGCAAAGATCATATCGTTATACCAACATGCACACGACAGGAACGCATCGGTGGTTGCCGTAGCCACAAGATTGATGGTGCCGGGATTGTTCAGGTTGAACTTAACTATCGAACCTGTTGCTTCGGCCAAAGTATATGTTGTATATCCAAACGCCGTAACGGAGGGTTGTGCAAGCACTGTTTTGATCATGCTGTTGTTACTTTCATTTTCATCCCCATCGAGGGAGAAATATGTAAAATATTCGTATGTTCCGGGTTCAAGGTACCACTCCCCATAGCTGATTTGCCGCTCTTCGCCGGGGAGCAAATCGTTTACCCAGGTGCTGGTTCCGTGAACCCCATTAACACATGAAATCTGAATAGTTTGTGTGGTATTACCATAATTTTTGAGGGTAACGAGGGTTGGCACATTACCCGGGGCTACAGTATTAGGGATGTCGATGGAAACCACGCCTACATCAATTATTTCGCCGGCACCAATAATTTCCACAGTATAATCCTCGGTTTCGCCATCAATAAAATCTGCACACGGATCGGAAGCTGATTCCATATAACGAGCCCTGGCCCGCAAGCGGTGAAACCCTGAAAGGGCATCAGACGGAATGGTAACAGGGATTTCATAAACCTCTCCCCCGTTGGCGAGAAAAAAATCATCGACCAGCATTTCATCCGGGGCAAAAACTTCGTCATCATTAAAATCTATCCATACGCTCATATAATTTTCGCCGTAATTGGATACAACATAAATGATGTATTCTACCCCTGCTGTTAGCGGTGTTTGCATAGTGGTAAAATCACCATAACCATCGGGGCTGCAACCCGATTCAACATTTTCTATTTCCCCAAGCACAAATATCTCAAAGCCATCACCATAAGAGCAATCTGAAAAGGGGATGCAATATTCACCCATAGCATCGGGGGCAAATTCAGGTTTTGGATTTTGTGCTGTTAAAACAGCAGGAACTAAAATGCCAATCATAAAAATCAGCATTGTAATTGTTTTGGTAAAATCGACAAGTGTTTTCATAATACATTGTAATTTAGGTTAACAATACATTGGTTATTTATTGAGATATTTCTTCATAAGCATTGCTACATTTTCGTCAACAATAAGTTGATAATTATCTGTCAGGGTAAGCACCGTTTTCTCACCGAAGGAAATGTGGACAATATGTTCCAGGTTGATAATGTGTGAGTTATTGACTCTTAAAAATGGCAGGTTTAATAATTCATTTTCGAAGGCAGCAAAACTTTCCCGGGCAAACACCATTGGTTTCCCTGAAATAAAAATGCGTGTAAGGTCATCGGAAATATCAACATAAATGATTGCTGAAATTTCGATTGAAACTTCCTTTGCTTTATCATTTCCTGAGCTTCCGGTGATGCTTATCCTTTGCATTGCATATATTTATTTTTGCAAGGTAAAAGTAGTTAGGAAGGAGGGTAAAAATATAAGTAAATGATTATTCGCCGGGCTTGGATTATTATTCGCGAGTGTTTATTCCCTCGCCAGTCATCCGATGAATCACTTTCGGAAGTGGCATTGTTTCCATGCGCAAACTGTCAGTTGCCCGAGAAATATTCATCGGATGACTTTCCCCAGGTTACCGTTTTCAGTCATCCGATGAATTACTTTCGGAAGTGGCATTGTTTCCATGCGCAAACTGTCAGTTGCCCGAGAAATATTCATCGGATGACTTTTCCCAGGTTACCGTTTTCAGTCATCCGATGAATTACTTCCAGAAGTTTCGATGTTCCCATGTTCAAGGCGTCAATTGCTTAAGCAATATTCATCGGATGACTTTTCCTGGCCACCTGATATGAGCCACACCATGAATAAGCCCAGGCAGTAAGGCTTTATTTTGAAAATCCGACCCACCCCAGGAAATCATTCACGGTGTAACTTAGACGTTCCGGAACAAAAAAAATAATCCCACAACATTTGGAATTTCAAATAAAACATAACCTATCTTTGCGAATGTAATGTGATTTGGTTTGTAAACAAAAATACTGATGAAAACCTTGATTCAAAACGCTTTTGTGCCATACCTATTTTCAGTAAGGTTTTTTATCTTTTTTTCCCAATCTCACCCATTTCTCCTTTTTCCCGGTTATAATTTTACTCTTGCCTTACGGCGGCCTGCCCAAAGCAAGGATAGAGAAGAGAAGAGAAGAGAAGATCTGGAAACAAGCAGGCTGAATTTTTTGGGGCTGGGTTTTCGAGGCGACTATTTCCTCCTTAGTAATAAACGGAAGATTCAAGTTTTACCAACACACGGTTTTTAACCTTTTGATACCTTAAAATACATAGATTTTTTAACTATGGTATCACAAAAAACCAAAGACATTAAAATTTTTGCTAAAAATTAAAATAATTAAAAAATGAATTTATTCAAACTAACAATTATATCAGCATCATTCATAGTTATTGGTGCCATTATTTATTCCTGCTCAAAACAGGATCAAACGGAACCGGTAAGTTCCACAAGCGAAATCTCCCAATCCAATGCCGACATCCTGATCGAAAACAAGATCAGGGCGTTTAAAAGCAAAATGGAACTTCTTCGCGAAAACCCAGGCTACAAAAGCGGCCAAACCATGAGTATAGATAGTGCCGTATGGTATTTTACAGCAGCATTAAATTATACCTACGCAAGAGCAGATTATGAGATTGAAAGAATAATTAGCGACTCGGCCAAAATTGTAATTCCCTCCAACGGGGAAGATTTGTTGTTGGAGGACCTCCCTATAGTATATCAACAACTACTTGACAGTCTTAGTGAAAAATACAATGCCATTCAATCTGAAAACAAGAACCTGATAATGGTGAACCTGATAGCCGATGAACCCACCGCAAACGGGACAGAGGTAACCTTTTATACAGCAACAGGTGAAGGGTATCAAATGTATAAGTATGGTTTGTTTGGGCTAAGTGATTTCTGGACATGGGGATACTATCTTGGCCAATGCGATGCAAATATAAATTATGGCCGGGATGCAACAACAGAACTTCAATACAAAATCAACCACCCGTTTGTTACTTACCCCCCAGGAACGTATTTTATCCCAGATCAAAATAACACAGGATGGATATACCCATGGTATCAAGAGGGGGCTTATGAAGATCCGAATAGCCCAAATGGGGTTTACAGATTGTTTAGCGATGAGAACACATACCCATCTGGAACGGAACCATGCATTCCTCCTTCAGATATGAATTATTACCTGTATGAGGGCGTAGATTACATAATGGAGTACAATAAACCCACAGGTAAGTACCTAACCCTGGGTGAAGTGATGTGGGATATTGCCACTGGTATTGGTTATGAATATAGGTATCATATAGTAAGGTTTACTTATGGGGAAAAACACATTTCACCCAACCCTGCTGAGACCCTATAGATACACAAAACCCACAACAATCATCCTTGCCTGCATGGCAAGGGTGGTTTAAATTCTAAAATACGATGAAACGACTTTTTTACATTACCTTAATCCTCCTACCCCTTTGCTTAACAAGCCAAAACTCCTTTGAGCTTAAAATAAAAACTGATCTGGATGATAGTGCTACCGACATTTTTCAATGCACAGATGGCAACTATATTTTTGTGGGCAGTAGTACCGATATTATTAATGCTAACTCCCGGGGGATTATTTATAAAATTAGCCCGGAGGGCAGTGTCGTTAATAATATCGAAATTGCCAAAACCGACACCCTGGTTTACTTGGATATAATGGACACAATAAACGGAAGTTTTGTTGCCTGTGGAAGAGTAACTGAAAAAATACAAAATGAAGATTTTTCAAGCATTTACCTGGTGTATTTTAATAGTATGCTGGAAATATTATCCGAGAAGATCATTCCACTTCCACCCGAATACACTTCAGCATTTTATAGCATGATGAAAAGCGATGGCGACAAGATTTATGTCGCCGGTATGGCACGCCACCTTGATTACCAAACCTATAAGTTTGATGTATTTCTTTATGAGTTGAGTGCTGTGGGTGATAGTGTTAATGCAAATTTTACACGCAGGGAAGGTATTCAATTTGCAGAAGGGTATTTATTGCGCCCAAATAATGAAGGACATTACATTTTTTCGTTTGGGAACTGGAGTTATGATCAGGGAACGATTGTAAAGTATGATGAAGACTTAAATTTTATCGAAACAGACACTTTACCCTTAAATATTTGGTGGGATAATTATGCGATGAACCTTCCAACGGGCAATTACCTGGTATCTGGCCGACAATATTTCGACACAAGCCCTGGTATATCTGATGGCGAGGAAAGACGAAGTGTACTTTATAATATGCAAGACACCAATATTCCGACAAACTTCTACAATTATCACATGGGAACGGATACCCTGTCGATGCCGGCAGCCCTAAGAAGTTTTGATACTACAAATGCAGGTAAAATCTATTTTTCAGGAACGGCAAATATTGAGTTTACCTACCCCTGGCAACAAAGCCCCTCATGGATATTTTTATCAAAATTAGATGAAAATTTAGAACCTCAATGGATCCGCTTTTATGGTGGAGATATGTTTTACCATATTTACACGGTAAAGGCTACGCAGGACGGTGGTGCCATCATGACCTGCCGGACTTATGATTACGAAACCCAATACCTGGAGCATGATATTATAATCCTAAAAGTAGATGAAAATGGCCTGATTGTCGGTGCCGGGGAAGAACCCTCCGGCCTTACCATGCAGGATGCTATTGTGTACCCCAACCCCGGCAGCGAATTCCTTACGGTTCAATCAGGCTCGCAGATCAATGGCGCTTTGTTTGAACTTTTTGATCTAAGCGGGAACCTTGTGCTTTCCGCCACGCTTGATGAAAGACTGGAAACTTTAAGCACCATCGAACTTTCCACAGGAACTTATCCTTACCGGATTACTTTTCAAAACAAAATTGTGGGTTCGGGTAAGTGGGTGAAGGAGTAGGATTTTCGTAGTTTAAAATGAGTCATCCGATGAATTTCCCCTGATTACCGGGTTTCAGTCATCCGATGAATTACTTTCGGAAGTGGCATTGTTTCCATGCGCAAACTGTCAGTTGCCCGAGAAATATTCATCGGATGACTTTCCCGGATTACTGGTTTTTAGTCACACCGTGAATAGCTCCGGGCAATTGTGCTTTACTTCTAAAAACCTGTTAAACTTTTTGAAATAATTCACGGTGTGACTTGTGTTCCTGCTATAGTCATCCGATGAATTACTCATGGAAGTTTCGATGTTCCCATGCGTAAGGGGTCAGTTGCTTAAGCATTATTCATCGGATGACTTATCCAGATTGCCGGTTTTTAGTCATCCGATGAATTACTCCCGGAAGTCTTATTATTCCCATGTGCAAGGTGTCAGTTGCCTAAGCAATATTCATCGGATGACTTTTCTTGAAAAATGGGAAAACCCGGCAAAGCTCCCTACCCCAGACTTTCAAAAATTTTAAACAATGCTTCGCGCTTCCGCGAAGAAACAGGAACTTGCGATTCATCGGCCATGATAAGGTGGCCGCCTTCGGTTTTTTCGAAACTAAGGATGTGGTCGAGATTTACCAGGTGGGATTGGTGGGAACGGAAAAAACCTGATTCGCCCAGCATTTCATCATATTCTTTCAGGGTTTTCGAAACCAACAATTTTTTACCATTGGCAAGGAAAAAACGGGTATAATTAACATCTGATTCCAGGCGGATGATGTCGTTCAAATTTATAATGTGGATACTCTCAGCAGTGCGCAATACAACTTTTTTCAGTTTATCAAGATTACTAAGAAAGGTCTTGAATTTAAGTTCGGTTTTCTCATTATCGATGGCTTCACCGGCCTTTTCGACAGCACGCAAAAGCTCACCAGCCTGGAAAGGTTTTAAAATATAATCCAACGCACTGAATTTAAAAGCCTTAACGGCATATTCCTCGTAGGCCGTAATAAAGATTACTTTAAAATTGAACGAATCAAATTTTTTCAATAAGTCAAATCCGGTACCATCGGGCATATTAATATCCAATAAAATCAGGTTAGGTTTTTCACGGATAATTAAATCGAAGCCCTCAATTACACTCGCGGCCTCACCCAAAATTTCGAGCCTGGCCTGTGAAAGTTTAAGGATATTGCGGATGGTATCCCTTGCTTTTTGTTCATCATCGATAATTACAATCGAAATCATCTATTTATTTTTGTTTCAAAGGTAGGATTTTTTAGGAAATCGTTAATCGTGATTGGTTATTTGTTATTTGTTATTCTATGTTTCTAAACACTACTTTACGATAAATAATTATAGATTCTGAGCAAAACAGCCTGCCCCGACATTTCGGGGAAGTGCAGCGAAGAATCTATTTTTAATCTTTAGTTTTTCACGGACAATAGTGATTTCTAAACTCTCAACCCCCTCAACATTCAACCTTCTCAACATTCTCAACATTCAACCCTCTCAACCTTCTCAACATTCAACCCTCTCAACCTTCTCAACTCCCTCAACTCATCCATCAACCTTCCTCCACCGGCATGGTCAGTTCCACTTTCGTACCACAGGGCTGATGATCAGCATCAATAAGGTCGGTGATTTGCACTGTGTATTTCTGCCTGTATTTTTTCGCAAGTACCTCAAGCCGCTCGCGGGTAATGGATATTGCAAGCGATTTGGGTTTATCCTTTTTTCTGAACCTCATGGCTACCTCACGCCCAACGCCATCATCCTCCACTATTACCCGTACATTTTTATTTGCTTTCTGAAATAAAACTTTAATACAGCCTTTTTCGGCTTTGTGCCTCATGCCATGTTCAACTGCGTTTTCGATGAATGGCTGGGCAAGCATGGGCGGAATTTTTATATTTTCGGGATCGAGGTTTTCATCAAAGTCAATCTCAAAATCAAATTTGCCTTCATACCTAAGTTGCTGGAGTTCGAGATAAACATTCAACATTCCCATTTCCTTGTCGAGGCTCACAAACTCAGTTCTTGAATTTTCGAGGGTAAGCCGAATAAGGTCTGCAAATTTTGCCAGGAAATCTCCGGCTTCAACAGGGTTTTTCTCATAAATAAAACCCTGGATGGCGATGAGTGAGTTGAATATAAAATGCGGATTCATCTGGGCCCGGAGCAAACGGTTTTCGAGTTCTGATGACTTTTGGACGGCTTTGAGTCGCCGGTTTTGATAATAAAAATATCCACCCGCAATCAGAACAAGAAAAATTATCGCCACCGACCAAAGCAAGCGGTTGCGGCGACTGATGATCAATTCCTGTACCTTGGTTTTTTGCTTAAGCACAACAATATCCTTTTCGCTTTTCACGCTTTCATATTTCACCTCCATTTCGGTAATGGCGCGGTATTGGGCATCCTTAAAAAGGCTGTCTTTCATGTTGGCATAGCGTACATAATATTTCAATGCTTCTTCTGTATTTCCCATTTCCTGATGTAAACGGTACAAATTATTAGCCGCGTCCATAACCAGGGCAGGTACTCCAATGCTTAGGGCGAGGGAATCGCTTTTGCCCAAAACTTCAAGTGCCTTGTTATAATTTCGACGATTCATAAAAACCAATCCCTGTTTCCCAAATATTTCAGCCATGTTGGTCAGATCATTTTCATCGAGTGAAATGGCAAGGGCTTTTTCAAAATACATGCCGGCGCTATCGGTGTTTTGTTCATTGAGGCAGGCAATGCCAATTAATTTATAGCAATCGTCGAGGCCATGCAGGTAACCGGTTGAATCGTAAATTTGTAAGGCTTCGAAATAGTTTTTTTTAGCCGGTTTGGATTGCCCCATCACAGCAAGGGTATTTCCAATAGCCATTTTTAGGTTGATCTCTCGAATGCGGTCGCCGGTTTGCAGGGCAATTTTTAATGCCTTATTGAAATATTCCATCGCTTTAAGATAGTTTTGCTGTTCAAAAAACAGCGTACCGATACTATGTAAACAGGTTGCAACACGCCGGGCTTGGTTCATCTCCTCGAAGGTATGGAGGGCTTTCAAATAATAGTCGATGGCGATGGAATAAAAACCTTTGGCCTTGTAAATGTTCCCGATATTATTATTACAAATGGCCACCCAGTCGGGCTCGTTGAGGGTGTAGCCAATTTCGATGGCCTTTTGATGGTACTCGAGCGCCTGGTCATATTTTCCCTGATTTTTGTAAACAATCCCTATTTCTCCATAGCACTCCGAAAGATGGGAAACATCGTCAATGGCGGTGGCCACATCTGCGGCAGCAAAATAGTATTCCAGTGCTTTGTCGTAATCACTCCTAAAAAAGTATTCGATGCCCAGTTCGATCGATGCACGGAGTTCAAGGCTTTTATACGCTATATACAGCGGGTCATTCGTATCTGTTTCCTTATTGGGGAAGCTTTTCAGGTTTTGATGAATAATTTTTAGGGCATTTTGGTAATAAAACAGCAACGAATCGGAAGGGCCATCCACAAAGAGATTGCCCAATTGGAAGAAAATTTTAACTCGGGTAGTGTCGTGGGTAGCATTATGAAGATCATTTCGCAGACTGTCGGCTGAGGCTGCCACCAGATTATTTTGGAATATCGTAAGCAACAATAGAAAAATCGGAATGGATTGATAAAACCGTTTCATTTTTATTTGTTTTGAGAGGTAAAGATAAGTGGTTGATTTGAAAAAAATATAAAATATTTGGGTTTCCAACTAAATACTATATTTATTCATCTGGAAATAAATCCAATGCAAAATAATCTCCTAAATTTGTATATAATTAACTTTCTTGCCATTTATTTAAGTAATTATTGAATTTTATCAAGCGTCTTTAATTCCCATAGAACACAGATCCGACAGTAGTCGGACAAGTTAACACAACATCAAAAATTTGTCTTGCCCTGAAATAGGGTCAGGAAACCGGGGAATAGTTAGCCCTTTGATTTGCCCAACACATTTTATCCTAATTTTGCAAATCATATTTTAAAAAACATATTTCAACATGATATCATCAGAACTGGCAGCCATCGATTCGCTTGTGGTGCATAAGGTTGGGAGCAAGTCCGCAGAAGAAGATATTCGCTTTTCGAAATCGGCGCTTCGCACAAACGAGCATATCAACAAATTACTCATCAGCTACTTTTTAACCCCTTTCAAATCGGAGGAATATTTTAACCTTTCGCATGATTCTGACCTGAGCCTGAATGAGGTTTACAGTTATGTTTCCGAAATTTTTGACCATCCTGAAACACTTTATGAGCAGTCGGTGAACCTCGCCAAACATTTGTACGAAAATTCAGCCCATCCAAAAATTAAAGCGGGTGAATTTTATGTGGTTTATTTTAACGATTGCATTGTGGATGGCGAGCAGGTGGATGCTGTGGGGATTTTTAAATCGGAATCGAAGGAAACCTACCTGCGGGTGATGCCTACACCTGACAATTATGAAATTGATTCGGAGGCGGGTATCAACATCAATAAACTGGATAAGGGTTGCCTGGTTTTTAATACCGAGAAAGAGAACGGATTTTTGGTGGCTGTGGTGGATAATCTTAGCAAAGGTACCGAAGCTCAATATTGGTTCGATCATTTTTTGCATGTGCGCCAGCGTGAGGATATTTATTTTCAAACCCAAACGGCCATAAAATTGTGTAAGGATTTTGTGACGAAAAAAATGCCGGAAGAGTTTAAAATGGATAAAGCCGACCAGGCCGAACTATTAAATAAATCGGCGGAGTTTTTTAAAGAACACGACAACTTTGATTTCGAGGATTTTTCGACTGAGGTGATGCAGGAGCCACAAATCATCGAAAGTTTTAAAAACCACCGCGAGGCTTACGAATATGATAACCAGGTAAAATTTGAAGATTCGTTTGATATTTCGGCACCAGCCGTAAAAAAGACTTCGGGAACTTTAAAAAGCGTGATTAAGCTGGACAAAAACTTTCATATTTATGTGCATGGAAACCGCGACCGCATAAAAAAAGGTTACGATGAAGAGACAGGGATGAATTATTACCAGTTGTTTTTTGAGGAAGAGAAGGATTAAGGCGACTTTAGCGAACTTGGCGACTTTAGCGACTGGAGCGACTTTAGCGAACTTGGCGACTTTAGCGAACTTGGCGACTTTAGCGAACTTGGCGACTTTAGCGAACTTGGCGACTTTAGCGACTTAACCCAACTTGCAGCTAAACTTGTATAACATCTTTATTTTGAGGTGCGTTGCTTTTTTTGATTTCCGTTTTGAGGACTACGGATTTTTTTCGGGTGAATGGGGCATGTTTATATTTTAGGGCATCATATATTTGGCTTACCTTTGGGTCAGCCTCGGAGCATT
>Ga0307990_1002470_pt1 | contig 14755 bp, 13 predicted proteins | sample EllFjometagen129_FD_203168 | JGI IMG/M metagenome (GOLD analysis project Ga0307990, IMG submission 203168) | Marine microbial communities from Ellis Fjord, Antarctic Ocean - #129 | ecosystem: Environmental > Aquatic > Marine > Unclassified | place: Southern Ocean | collected 2014-10-08
GGAACATCATAGATAATTGTTATTTTGGTAATCGGGAATTTATAATGGAAGAGCCAGTTATTATTGCTGGAGCACAAAATGAGATGATTATAAAAAACAATGAATTCCATTATGTAAACAAACCCATTATGAATATTGTATCTTCTAAAGGATTAATTATTGAAAATAATTTTGTAGAATCTATTCATATATCTGACCCCTCTAGCAAATCTCTAATTATACTACCCCAAGTTGATGCAATGAAGTTATCTGGCCTTAGTCTATGGTCTGGTGGAAAACCAGGAGTAGATGTCAAAGAAGGAAATAAGGTTTATATTATTTGGACAGGTTGCCATTCAAGTAATTATAATAATCTAATTATAGAAAACATACATGAAAATATAGCTGTAACCTCAGGAGAATTATATGTTATTGCAACAGGTGGGAAAAAAGAAACCCCAGGACATATTATTATGGATAATATTCAAACAACTAATGCTAAATGGTGGACTGATCTAGGGAAATGGCCACATAAAACCACCACTCCAGATTATAATATTGTTGAGTTGGATGGAATTGATCCAAGATTAATCACAGCAGATATTAATGACGCAACTCCTTCAGTAGCTGATAATTTAAGGGCATTACAATTACCTTCTAACACAAAATCAACAGAAATTACTAATTTAGATGATAGTCATAGAGGTCAAATTGTAACTTTAATTGGAAAATCAGATGTTTTTTCTTCAACTATTAAAAGTGGAGAAAATTTAAAATTATCCGGGCCAATGATTATTGGAGAATATGATTCTATTACATTATACAATAATGGATATTTATGGATTGAAATTAGCAGGACTATATATTTATAATAAAATAAATCTTGCATATGTTCTCTAAGAAATTTTTATTCTATGCTCTAAAAAGGCATAACAATAATATAATCTAATCTTTTTTACTACCTGCTTCTATAAATAAATTTTACACTAAAAATCTAAATGTAAAATCACTCAATAAGCAACAAACTTCCACAATTTTGGAAACATTAAATAAAGCTTTTAGTAGCTCTATGCTGAATTTGTCGTCTTTTCAGACTTCAAACTTACACAAGAACTCTATCAACGTTGTCTTTTTCAACGGCCTTAGTTGTCTCGTTTTCCGGATGGCTTCGAGCTTAGATGCGTTCAGCTCTTATCCATTAGTGCGTAGCTATGCAGCCTGCTTATAACAACTGCTCACCAGAGGCACCCAAACTTCGTTCCTCTCGTACTGAAAGCCTGTTCCAGTCAGACAACAACACACCTAGTAGATATCATACAAACTGTCTCGCGACGTTCTTAACCCAGCTAACGATTCCTTTTAATGCGTGAACTCCGACACCCTTGCATGCTTCTGCACACGCAGGATAGGAAGAGCCGACAGCGAAACACCAAACCGCTCCGTCAATACGGACTATCGGGAGCGACCAGCTTATTATCCTTGGGGTAACTTTTCTATCAGACACAGCTCCTATTAAAAGAGCATGTGGGTTCACTAGGCCAGGCTTTCGCCCCTGCATTCCTTACTGTTCGGAATCCAGTCAGACAAACTTTTGCCCTCGCACTCAACTCCAGATTTCCAAGCTGGATGAGCTTGTCTTTGGGTCCTATCGATATCTTTTCGACAGGGCGGCGCCCCACCCAAACTGCCCGCCTGCTGCTGTTCCCATAAAGAGTAAGTAACTCTAGTGAAAGATGGGTGGTATTACACAGGTGCTCCATAATGACCAAAATCATTATATCTACGCTCCCACCTATACTATGCATTTTTCCTAAAATCACAACAACAAGTTGCAGTAAAGTTCCACAAGGTCTTTGCTTCCCACTAGGCGTCTATGGTATTTTCACCATACAATATGTTCAGAAGGTTCTAACCGGGGACAGCGACAACCTCGTTAAACCATTCATGCAAGTCGTAATTCATACGACAAGGTATTACGCTACCTTAAGAGGGTCATAGTTACCCCCGCTGTTTAATGGAGCTTAGCTCCCTTGAAAAGGAGTTTGACATACCATCACTGAGCAGGTCTCACCACGTATACAAGTCTTTTCAGATTAGCACGTGGCTACGTTTTTGGTAAACAGTCGGGCCGTCCTTGTTACTGAGATCTATTAATGCATAAAATTCCGGGGAACAACACACAAAAATAGACACCCCTTCAGCCGAAGCTACAGGGCCAATTTGCCGAATTCCCTCGATTAGTTTATCCTTACACACCTTAGCCTACTAAGCTAGAGCACCAGTGCCGGTTATGGGTACAGGTAGTTGAATTCGTTAAGAATTAAAGCTTTTCACTGGCTCCTGGAATCAACAGTTTTGTCCAAAAGATTCATCTGCGTCTATGGATTACCCTCGACAGATTTCTCTTAAAAAACACCCTTCCGAGTGCCTGCTTATCCTGAAGCAAAAATTAATACAAAAAATTCAACTAGTTCAAGAATATTAACTTGATGTCCATCGTTGTACTCAGTTAAGATACAACTTAGGTCCTGACTAACCCTCAGCTGACATACATTGCTGAGGAAACCTTACTCTTACGGCGTTTTGCGTTTTCAGCAAAATCACATCCTACTATTACCAGGATCCTCGTTACTTATCGCTCCACCCTTTCTTTAAAAAGAACTTCGATGCAATAAGTACGCCTGCTTACCCGCGCACTCATATGAGTGTCGCTGAAGTATCGGTATTATGCTTTAGTCCCGTCCATTTTCCTCGCCCAAAATCTCAATAGGTGAGCTGTTACGCTTTCTTTAAATGGTAGCTGCTTCTAAGCTTACATCCCTACTGTCTCAGACTCCAGACAGAGTTTGATACACTTAGCATAATTTTGGGACCTTAACTTCAGTCTGGGTTGTTCCCCTCTCGGAAGCGTATCTTACATACACACCCTGTTTCTTGTCCTACGCAATTAGCAGTTTCTGAGTTAGAAAGAGTTCCGTAAGCAATAGCTCCTGCAAACTCCATCTGTACTTTACACCGCCAACAAACTTAGACAAGACTATACGTAGGCATATTTCAGCAGGAACCAGCCATCGCCAGATTAGATAGGCTTTTCACCCCTACTCACAGATCATTCGAGTACATGTCCATAACAACGGTTCAGGCCTCCATCCTCCTTTCGGAAGACTTCACCTTGCCCATGAGTAGATCATCTGGATTCAGGTCTTATCTATGAGACTAACGCGCTTTCACACTTGCTTTAGCTTTGGTTACTCTTTAAAAAAGATTAGCCTCGCCACATAAATAAACTCCCTGGCACGTTCTTCAAAACGTACGTTACAAATCTTATTTTGATAAACAAAACAAAACCAGTAACAAACTGTAACTATTAGATTTCAAGTCTTTTAACCCTCTATTAAGAGTACTTTTCAGCTTTCCCTCGCGGTACTAGTGCGCTATCGGACTTTGGTTATATTTAGGGTTAGGAGTTAATCCTCCTGTATTCAGACGCCCAATTCAGGGCGCCCTACTCTTTTTAAGAACCAACATAGAATCTTCAGTTACGGGGCTATCACCCTCTAAGGCATATCATTCCAGATAATTTCTCTTCAACTCTTTAGCCAGTTACCTCACCACATTTCTTATCTTTTTTCAAAAACAGATTCAGCTTGCCCTAGACCCTTTTCGCTCTCTGCTAATAAGGGCATCATTATTATTTTCTTTTCCTGCCGGTACTAAGATGTTTCAATTCCCAGCGTAATTCTACACAAAAAGTGTACTTCAGAAATCCAAGGATCAAAATATGCATGCAACTCCCCTTGGCTTATCGCAGCTTGCCACGTCTTTTAAAAATACCAAAACCAAGCTATCCATCTAATAGTATATATAAATTAGTGTCTCTAACTAGTGGAAGTTTGTTGCTTATTTCATTGAGTATGACTTTACATTGACTCTCAAAATGATCCTGAATATATTCTTCAGAACCAAACCTAAATGGTTGAGCATGATATGAATTATATTTTTTTATTACGATTTTAACTCTTAAAGCTTATTTTATAAAATTACCTTCGAAAATAAGGTTTTTAAATGTTTTGAGAGAATATGAAAATTAGTTTAAAAAAAAAGAAAATGTTGAAAGATAAACATTGCTAATAAAAAGAATTTTTTAATAAATAATATATTTTAATCTCAGAAACTCTTGATATTTTATTATTGAGTAAGTAAAAAAATTTAAATCTATAAAGAAAATTACAGAATATTAATTAAAAAGGAGTAACAAAAGAAAAGTTTATATACATATATTTCATTCAAAAATTACAATGTTAAGATTGCCAAAAGGGATGAATGAATATTCTGGGAAAAATGTTTACAAAATGCAAGAGTTATTAGAAAATAGTGAAGTCCCTATGTCTGTATCTGGAATTATGAAATCAAGACTAAAACAAGGGATTGAATTTCATGATTTATGGGCTTATGGGAACAATACCTCTGATTTAGTTGTTTATCCTAAAGAAAATTATAAAGAAGTGTATGTTTTTTTAACAACTAATAATCAAGGGCAAATAACTAAAAATGGAAGAAAAGCTTTAGACCTTATTAAATTTGATAATCTTGCATCAAATAATGGTGCTGTTGTTGAGCAGTTAAAAGATTTGGGAAGAAAAGGTTTAATAAAAGTTCCAAGAAATAAAATTACGCATGGAAATTATTTGCCAAAAGACAGAATATTAGATGAACAAGTTTGGAGAATTCTTGCAAGACATCCTGATGAAGTTCCTGCAGAGTTTGCAGAAGATAAAGAATTATTAAAAGAATATTCTAAGGAAGTTGAATTTAGAACGGAAAACTCTAAGAATATGGCTCTTTATATTGGAAATTCTTTAAAAAATCAAACCACTTTAAAGATGTGGTATATTAGTGGGCTCTTGTATGGGTCTAATGCTGGTAGTATGCATGACCTTAACAGTGGTGATGGTTGTCTGCTCGGAATAGCACCAGATGCGTTGGGCAAAGGGGCTTTAAATAGAGATAAAGGAGTTAATGTTTATCCCCAAAATAAAATTGAAAGAGCTCTAGAAGAACTCGGATTTCCAGGTTTAACTAAAACATTGATGGATAAATTAGGAGAGGAAAAATAAAATGGAGAAATATAATCTTCCTCAAGAAGAAGAAAAAAGATTTGAGATATATGAAGGTAGAAATACAGAACAGATGCCGAAATTAATAGCTGATGGCAGAATTCCAACTAATTTTTCTCAATTAATGCAGAGAAGATTAGAGTTAAGAAATGATAAAACAGGTGTAAAAGATTTTTATATGAATCATTGGTTTGATTCAGGAGATGTAGGTGTTTATCATCCTGATGGTAGGGTTAAAATTGTTCTTGATTCTCAATATTTAAAAGATATGACTCTGGATACACCAAGAAGGGGGGGAGCATTGATTTTAAGTGAAGATGTTTACAAAGCATTAGAGGGAGAAGAATTTAAGAAAGGCAAGCTTGGAAAAACTAACAGGAGGATGTCAAAAGCAGATGTTAAGGCTCATCCTGTTTGGAAGGTTTTAGCAAGAGATCAAGCTCTTTTAAATGATTATGCTGATTATATTTTTGGGGAATATCAAGCAAGATTTGCTAAAGATACCCCTCTCAAAGATGTTAAGATTATGGGGATTTTCCCAGATTCTACTGATGGAGAAACTCCTGAGATGAGGGCATGGTATATCGGCAGTTTCGGGAAAGAATCTGATGCTAATTGTTGGAGTGACCTTAACTATAATGATGGTCGCTTGCTCGGAATTATTCCAGATGCATTAAATAAAAATCAAAGAGTTAATGTTTATCCCCAAAATAAAATTGAAAGAGCTCTAGAAGAACTCGGATTTTCCGATTTAACTAAAACATTGATGAATAAATTAGGAGAGGAAAAATAAAATGGAAGAATACAATTTACCTCAAGAAAAAGTTAATAGATTTAAGTTGTATGAGGGTATGAATACAGAGCAGATGCCAAAATTAATAGCTGAGGGTAGAATTCCGATGAATGTTTCTCAAATAATGCGGAGGAGATTAGAGTTAAGAAATGACAAAACAGGTATAAACGATTTCTATATAAATAAGTATTTTGATACTGGTGATGGAGTTTGTTATCATCCAGATGGCAGGATTAAAATTGTTCTTGATTCTCAACATTTAAGAGATATGACTCAGGATACACCAAGAAGTAGTGGAGCATTGATTTTAAGTGAAGATGTTTACAAAGCATTAGAGGGAGAAGAATTTAATAAAGGAAAATTTGGAAACGCTGGAAATTGGTTTTCAAAAGCAGATGTTAAAGCTCATCCTGTATGGAAGATTTTAGCAAGAAACCAAGGGTTACTTAATAATTATGCTGATTATATTTTTGCAGAAGGTAGGAATAATACTGCAATGGGAATTCACTTAAATCAAACTAGTGGAGATGTCCCTAAACTGAGGGCGTGGTATGTCAATAATTTTAGGAACGGGTCTAATATTGATGGCACAAGTTTCCTTAACATTAATGATGGTTGTCTGCTCGGAATTATGCTAGATTCAAACACCAAAAGATATACTCTGGCTGATTTGCAAGCAGTTGATAAAACTATTAAAGGACTAGAAGGAACTTTACACCCAAATATTTTAAAACCATTTATAGATTTGAGAAAAAAACTTTATAATAATGTATCTAAATAAAAAACCTATTCCTATCTTCATACTTCCTTATAAGTAGTTACAAAATGGAAAAACTTAAATAGTCTTAAGACATTATAATTTTAGAATGAAAACAATAACACAGAGATTAAAAATTGCAGGGGATTATCTAAAAAGTAATTTTCGTAAATTTTGCGGATATCAAGATAAACAAAGCAGAGCAATTGGAAAAGAAATAACAGATAAATTTCATAATCAAGAAATGTACGAACTTTTTAAAAAAGGAAGAATTTCAACATATTGTTTAGATAATCTTATAGATTATTTAACACCAAAAGAACAAACAAAGATTGATTTATCTAAAACTTCTAGTAAGATTGAAATGCTAAAATTTAAAGAACTATCTAATTTAACTAAGGAATCATTTAAATAATAATTTTTATTCTCTTTTTTATGAATTTAAAAGTTATATCAATGGAAAAAATACATTAAAAATTTATTTATGTGAATTAAAAATATTGATAATTTTTACAATTCAAATTCATCAATAAAATTCACAATTGTTTTGTATTTTTCCAAGAATTTAAAACCTTTTTCTGTTAATAAAATAAACCTCCCATTTTTATTATTCACTTTTTTTATGAAATTTCTCTCCTGCAAATCATTAAAATATTCTTTAAATCTTGATGAAGAAATGTTGGATTGTCTTAACAAAGGAGTTGGTTTAATTGAATTGTGATTCTCTCTAATTATATCTAGTATATCCCTTATTATTTCTAATCTCCCTCTTTTCGCCATATCTGAATTTCCTCCTTTCTTGTTCTGAAATTTGAATTATTGAAAATTTTTATTCTCATTTTTTTAATTAGAACCCACTTTTTTTAGAACTTTATAGAGCATTGCTAGAAAAATCCCAGAAGATGCTAAGTAAATAAATAATTGGAATATTTGAAAGAAATTAGGGATTAAAATATCTATTATATTAAGTATCCAAAAAGAAAAAAGAAGGACATATATTATGTGCAAGTTCTGTTTTGTTTTCTTTTGTTTTGATTGTTTACGAGAAATATAAAATGTAATAATAACAAGGAGTAACAAAAAGAAGTTCATACCTAAATAAACAAGAGGATTTCTAAACAAAAGACTTGATATTGCAATAACAAAAGCTAGCAAATGAAATAAATAAATTTTCTTTGAATTTCCATTCCATTTTTTCCACATAACACTATAAAGAAGATAAAAAATAGCCATTGAGCTAAAATACATAAAAGTGAATAATGTGATCTGACCAACCCCCATTAAAAAAATTCTTCGAGGAATATCAAAAATTTCAGCTACATTAAAATAAACTAAACCAAACTTAATAGACGACCTGAAAAAATAAGCAAGAGCAAAAAATAAAAAAGATTGTCTAAAATATTTAATTCCTTTATGTGAGCTTAATTCATATAACTCTTTTGTTCCAAAATAAATCATTAAACTGCAAATGATAATTATAAAAGAATAAAGAATCTCTGTCCCAAATCCTAAACTTGTCAACATTCCAATGTTTCCTTTAAAACCTCCTACTGCTTTTCCAGTTAAATGATACATTGGCATTTTAATTATAATAAGTAGAATATTTAAAGACTTATAAATAAAATGGACTTTTAATCCACCTTGTTTAAATACTGCTTGATTGTAAAATTATATGAAAAATAAATTGAAAGGAGGTATAAAAATGGAACAAAAATATGTTTTAGGAATTGTTGCTTTAGCAATGGTTGCTGTTCTTGGAATCAGCATGGTTTCTGCACATGGTTTTGGAATGTGGAACTCAGACCTTACTGAAGAAGAAAAAGCTGAAATGCAAGAACAAAGGGAAGTAATGAAAACATCTATTGAATCTGGAGACTATGAATCATGGGAAACTTTGATGAATGAAAAAGTTAATCAAATGCAAGAAAGAATCAATGAAGATACTTTCAATCAAATGCAAGAGAAACACGCTAACATGGCTCAGATAAAAGAAGCTGTTGAAGAAGCTAAAGAAACTGGAGATTGGTCTGAAGTTGAAGCTCTAAAAGATGAACTTGGAATTGAAGGAAAAGGATTCGGAAAAGATCATTTTGGAAAAAAAGGCTTTGATCGAATGGGCGGATGTCCAAGATTAGCTAAATAAGTTTTTAATTATTTTTTTTATTTTAAAAATGGACGTTAAGTCCATCTTGTTTATATAAAAATATTATTATATGAAAATTAATAAGAATATGAAATCTGTGATAAGATAAAAAAACCTCTAGAAAGATGGAACAAAAAATAGTAATAAAAATTAATAATGTGTGGAAAAAATATGATATGGGAAAAGCAGACCCCCTTGTTGTATTGAAGGAAATCAATTTAGAAATAAAGGAAGGAGAGTTTGTTGCAATAACTGGCCCTTCTGGAAGCGGAAAAAGTACAATGGTCAATATAGTCGGTGCATTAGATAGACCTTCTTGGGGAGCAGTTCATTTAAAAAATAAAGATATTGCAGAAATGGATGAATCTTCTTTAGCATATCTTCGGGGTAAAACAATTGGGTTTATTTTTCAACAGTTTAATCTTCTGTCAACATTAAGTGCATTGCAAAATGTAATGCTCCCTATGGAGATTATTGATATTTCAGAATCAGAAGCAAAAAAAAGGGCAACAGAGTTATTAACCGCTCTTGGTCTTGGAGATAGATTGCATCATAAGCCAAATGAATTATCAGGGGGACAGCAACAAAGAGTGGCGATTGCTCGTTCGTTAGCAAATAATCCAGAGGTAATCTTAGCTGATGAACCTACTGGAAATCTTGATAGCAAAACTGGAAAATTTGTGATGGGATTTCTAGAAAAAATGAATAAAAAAGAAGGCAAGACAGTTATATTAATTACCCACGATATAGAACTTGTTAACTACGCCAAAAGAACTATTCATATTCTTGACGGAAAAATTGAAAGAGAGGTAGTGAATGGAAAAAAGCAAAATGGACGTTAAATCCATCTTGCTTAAAAATAAAATTTATTTAATAAAACAAAATGGAACAAGATAATAAAAACAAAGATGTACTATTTTTAGTTGGAGTGTTTCTTTTATTTGGCATGTTTTTGATTACTTTTGTTTCTGCTGAAAGTTGTAGTTTAAGTATTAGTTTAGTTAATCAAGAACCTTATCCTGCAATTCCAGGGGATTATGTTGATGTTTTATTTCAAGTAGACGGGGTTGAGAATCCTAATTGTGACGGTGCTATTTTTGAGCTAATTACATCATATCCTTTTTCAGTTGATGAAAATGATACAACAAGAGTTTTAGATGGGAGTACATGGGGTTTAAAATATAAAACAGAATGGATGATTCCATACAAAGTAAGAGTAGATGAAGATGCTTTTGATGGCAATGCAACGCTAACTGTTAAATATGGTGAAGAAACAAAGTTTATCTCACAAGATTTTGATATTGTGATACAAGATTCAAGAACCGCTTTTGATGCTGTAATTCAAGAATCAACAAGCTCAGAGGTTTCAATCGCAATAGCTAATATTGGAAAGTATGTTGCTAATTCAGTTGTTGTTAGAATACCTGAACAAGATGAATTTAGGGTAACTGGAACAGATGGGCAAATGGTTGGAAATTTAGATGCAGGAGATTATACAATTGTTAGTTTTAGTATAGTTTCTATGATACAAAGAGGTTCTCAAACATCAGATTCTGATGGAGATGCTGAATATATAAAACCTAATTTTAAAAATCAAGGAAGTAATTTACAATTTAATATCTATTATACAGATACTCTTGGAGAAAGAAGAATTGTCAATATGGAACTTCCTTTACAAATGGCATCTACTTTGTTGACAGAAGATGGAAAAATGCCAGAAGGTTTCTCAGGAAGAAATATGAAAACTAATGAATCTTCTTGGTCTCATTGGTATACTTTAATAATCATTTTATTATTAGTAGTAGGAATTTCCTTTTTGTATAAAAAATATCCAGAACAAACAAGAGAGTTTTATGTTAAATTAAAGCAAAAAATTAAAAGAATTTTTAACAAAAAGAAACAAAATAAGAATACTTCTGATACAATTCCTGATTGGATTAAGAATGATAAAAATAAGGAAAAGAAAAAATAATTTCCAACTAACAAATGAAATTAAAAAAATCATTTCAATTATCTTTGAATATTCTATTACATAGTAAACTTAGAAGTTGGCTTACTATACTGGGTATTATTATTGGAATTGCAGCAGTTGTTTCTATTGTTTCAATTAGTCAAGGGGCTCAACAACAAATGGAGGAGCAATTAGGGAATTTAGGGGCAGATGTTTTAACCGTTTCTCCTGGGGCTTCTCGTGCACAAGGGTCTGGTGGAGGATTTAGGAACGGTCCTTCAAGAGAAAGTGTGAGTTCTTCTTCAGATAATGAACAAAAAAATTTAACTGCTAAAGATGTTTTGGTTTTAAAGAATATTGACAATGTTTTATATGTTATGGGACAAGTTTCTGAAAAGGGAGATTTAACCTATGCAAGTAAAACTGCTTCTCTTTCTATAACTGGTGTTGATGTTTTTGTTTGGGAAGATATAACTACTGACTCAATTGAAACTGGAAGATTCTTAACAACAGGAGATTCTTATTCAGTTATTCTTGGAGGAGATGTTGTTGAGAGAACTTTTGAAGATGGAATTCCTTTAAATAGCAAGGTTACAATTGAAGGAAAATCATTTAAGGTTGTAGGAATTTTAGAAAGTGGTTCTGGTGTTTATATGCCAATAAGTATAGCAAGAATAGTTTTAGAAGAAGTGGGGAATGACGAATTTGATTCAATTTCTGTAAAAATTGAAGATATTGAGATTGTTGATGATACTGTTGCGTTAATTGAGAAAAAACTTATGTTTTCGAGAGGAATCCTAGATGAAAATAAAAAAGATTTTAGCGTTAGTAATCCTTCTGCAATGCAAGAGACTATGCAAGAAACAATGAAGACTATGAGTTTATTTTTAGGAGCTATTGCTGCTATTTCCCTTCTGGTTGGAGGGATTGGAATTGCAAACACTATGTTCACGTCTGTTATGGAAAAAACTAAAGATATTGGAATAATGAAAGCAATTGGTGCACAGAATAAAGATATCTTGTTGATATTTTTATTTAATTCCGGGTTAATTGGTCTTATTGGAGGCTTGGGAGGAGTTATACTGGGTGTTTTTGGTTCTGGTTTAATTAGTTCTTTAGTTTCCTCTGAAGGTGGCATGACAAGAATGTTTGGGAGCACTGCGTTAACTCCAACTTTGTTAATTGGTTCTTTATTATTTTCTGTAATTATTGGAATGATTGCAGGAGCAATTCCAGCTTATAGAGCATCAAAACTAAATCCTGTTGATGCCTTAAGATACGAGTAACATTTTTTTAACATCATAAAATCCAATCATTTAAATAATAATTTGGCCTATCTTTTTTATGAATTTAAAAGAGTTAGAAAAAGAGATTGAATTAGTTAAACAAAGGAATAAAAAAGTAGAATTAGATAAAAAGTGGGAAGGGAGTTTTTTCAGGAAAATTTTAATCATGATTTTTACATATTTAGCAATAGGAATATATTTATATATTATAAAAATTCCTAAACCATGGTTAAATTCTATTGTTCCTGCTGTTGCATTTATGCTTTCAACATTAACTATGCCTCTTTTTAAGAAATTATGGATAGGTAAGATTTATAGATAAAATTAATTCTCTCTTGGCAAAAAAAGAGATAAATCTAAAATATTAATTATTGTTGAAAAAAGTATAATCTTGATATAGAGAAATAATATTCTATAAAAATATATATTGAATTAATTTAATCTTCTTAACTAATCTTCTGCTTTTTATCCATAAAATATAATTAACTAAAAATTTAAAAAACTATCAAAAGGGAAAAAATAATCTTACATGGAAAATAAAAATATTAAGATTTTAAACTAAAATAATAAGAATCTGGTAAATTAATTCTATAGGGCAATCCTTTTTCTTTAAATTTTTTTTCTAATAATCCTTTTATAATTGTGGGAGGAAGTTGTGAATTATGCAAAATTTCTCTTCCATTTGTTGAATATCTCCAATAAATTGCTCCATCATCATTAATTTTAACAGCATCTATTCTCTTGAACTTTCCATTTCCAATTATACACCTCATAGCTACTCTTTCTATTTTTGATTGTTTTTTCTTTTCCATTTTTTATTTTTTTCATGTTAATTAAAAGCCCAAAAAATGGACCTACCGTGAGTTGAACATGAAAACAACCAAGGGTTTTTTTCTATTTTCCCTTTTCGTTTAAACTTATTAGTCCAACATAACAGCAATATATGTTCTTCTTTCGTATTTGAACAACGAACATATATTATGGACCTACCGTGAGTTGAACACGGGTCTCCTCGGTGCAAGCGAGGTATTCTACCATTAGACTATAGGCCCTTGCGAGGACACCTGCGGTTTCCTTCACTTAACCTTCCCTTTCAAAAAGAGAAGCGATTTCTTAAATTGTATTTATGAAAATCACAAGGCATTTATTTTTCAAGCCTATTTTTGTTTTTAAGGTTGTTGGTTATTCTTTTTTGTTAAAATGAATAATTAAATAATAATTAGAAGGTAGTAGAAACAATCCCATCGCACTTCAAATAATTTTAGGAGGTGATCCAACTGCAGGTTCCCCTACAGTTACCTTGTGACGACTTAACCTACCTCATCATGCCAAGGTTCTCCTCGAAAGTTTCACCCCAACATAACTTGGTTGGTTTGACGGGCAGTGTGTGCAAGAGACAGTGACATATTCACCGTTCGCTGATAACAAACGATTACTACGGATTCCAGCGTCATGAGGCTGAGTTACAAACCTCAATCTGGACTAAGATAAACTTTAAGAGATTGGCTTCTCCTTTCAGAGTTGCATCCTGTTGTATTTACCATTGACGCGCGCGTGTTGCCCAGGGGATTCGGGATGTACTCACCTAACGTAGCCCCCACTTTCATCCATGTTACCATGGCAATCTCTCTATAGTAAAATAATAAATAGAGATGAGGGTCTCGCCTGTTACCTGATTTAACAGGTCATCTCACGACACAGGCTGACGTCGGCCATGCATCTCCTCTCAGCGTGTCAGGTAAGCCCTTCAGACTGACCTTCATTCTGCTGTCGCTCCTGGTGAGGTTCACGGTGTATAATCTAATTGAACCGCACGCGTCACCCGTTGTAGTGCCTCCCCGCCAATTCCTTTAAGTTTCGACCTTGCGATTATACTTCCCAGGTAGCACACTCTTCGGCTTCCCTGCAGCACCAATATCTCTCGAAGAGATACTGATGTTTAGTGTGCAGTGTTTACTGCTAGGACTACACGGGTATCTAATCCGTTTTGCGCCCCTAGCTTTAATCCCTGACTGTCAGAAATGTTCTCGTAAGGTGCCTTCGCTATTGTAAGTCTGTCCAGGATTAACACATTTTACCGCTACTCTGAACATACTCCTTACGTCTCCCAATCTCTAGCTTAACAGTATTCCTTGCTCGCTTCATGCTTAAGACATAAAATTTCACAAGGAACTTGATAAGCAAGCTACGGATGTTTTAGACCCAATAAAGATGGCTGCGACTCGGACCGCTAGTATTACCGCGGCGGCTGGCACTAGTCTTACCCAGTCCTTATTCGCCAAACTTTTTACATTTGGCAAAAGTTTCTCAATAGAGAAACACTCTGATTCAAACTGTCACGCTTGCGCGCATTGCAGATTATGCCCGACTGCTGCACCCCGTAGGGCTGGGAATAGTGTCTCAGATTCCCTCTCAGGGCTCCTCCGCTAAGAGCCCTTACGGATCAATGGCTTGGTGGGCCTTTATCCCGCCAACTACCTAATCCGCCGCAGCCCCATCCTTAAGCACGAATTTAAGAGATAAATCATTCCAGGGTATATCTCCTATCAAGTATTACCCTCAGTTTCCCGAGGTTATCCCTGACTTAAGGGTAGGTTAGCTACGTGTTACTGAGCAGTTCGCTCACTAACTTCTAAAGAAACTAGTAAACTTGCATGTCTAAACGCAAATCAGAGAGCCGCAGCCGCCAGCAGGATCAACTGGATTTAACTTCATTAATATTTAATTAT
>Ga0307990_1002471_pt1 | contig 14754 bp, 13 predicted proteins | sample EllFjometagen129_FD_203168 | JGI IMG/M metagenome (GOLD analysis project Ga0307990, IMG submission 203168) | Marine microbial communities from Ellis Fjord, Antarctic Ocean - #129 | ecosystem: Environmental > Aquatic > Marine > Unclassified | place: Southern Ocean | collected 2014-10-08
TCTTAAACTTCTTGGCTTGTTGTTCTAGGCTCTCCCTCTTCTTGTCAACACTAACATCTTCTACACTTAATCCTACTCCAGGCAAAGAATCGACAACATCGTCTAGTATTTTCTTAACGGAAGCCTTCCCCTCTGCGGCAGGATGTAAAGGAACATTTTCTAGAGCCTTACCTTGATCTTTAAGCTGTTTACCCAAGTCAGTTGTTGGCTCTCTTTCTTTCTCTGTAGTAGTCTGCTTATTAACAGATGTATTGCCTTTTGCCTTGCCCTCTCCAGATGGATGTAAAGGGATAGACTCCTTATCTAAAATCTGCTGTTTAAGCTGTTTACCCAAGTCAGTTGTTGGCTCTTTTTCAGATGCTTCAGGAATTTGTATTTTGTTCAACTCTTCCTTGAGAACATTTCTCATCCTTCCAATATCTTCTTTTCCAGCGTTATCTCTAGCCTCAGATTCTTTGTTGACAACGTAATCTCTTAGCTGCTCTGGACTCATGTTTCCGATCTTAAGCCTCTCATCTTTCTTCATATTAACAAGCTCATGAGTAGGAATAAATTGCGATAAGTAATCTAACAACTTAGGATCATTACCACTATCAAACTGTTCTGGTATAGATGTTACTTGCTTAGCAGATTCTTGCTTAGTTTCAACTGGTGCAACTTCTTCCTCAAACGTAGACTCTCCTCCAGCTTGTTTCTCTTGATATTGCATAGATAGCTTAACGATATTCTCTGTATACTTATCTCTCTTAGCCTTATTCTCTTTAGCTTGGTCTGCAGCATACTTAGCCTCAACCCCAGCCCTAGGACCAGTAAGTAATAGCATAGGAAGAGCAGAATCTTTGACAGCTCCCCATCCTGCGTTCATGATTGTTCCAAAGATATCCCCAGTAGTCTTATTAGTTCTCTTAGCAATCTTGTCTGAGATTTCTTTTGATGATTCTATGATAATCTGCTGAATACCTTCTTCTCCAACCTCTTGCGCCCAATTAGCTCCGTATCTCTTAGCAACTGTTGCTACAGCCTTCCTAATGCTTGTAACAAATAACTTCTTTGTAGCTTCTTTTCCACCAGGGAATAATCTTGATACCTGCGAGAACTCAACTGCTCCGTATAAACTTCCAGCAATATGAGAGACGGGAACAGCAATATTATCTTTAATTCCAACATCCTTAAGTTCAGAATATATCTGTCCAGTTCCTTGCTTATACCAATAAACCATACTACCTGCTGTTGATCCTGCAGCATAAGCTGCGGGTACTGTAATAAGTTCCTCTGGTGTTGCTACCTGCGGACCAAGTTGACCAGAAATAGCTGCTCCTGCTCCTAATGTCATACCAAGCTTTGACCCCTCAACCATACCTTTTCCCATAGCTGGTATCATATTAGCTACAGAATAGATAGCGTTTGTGAATATATTTCCCTCTATATGGATTTCTGACAACTCTTTATAAAAAGCATCTTTATACGGCTTAACTTGTGTATCGTAATCCAGCTCTCCTGTAGATGCTCCGTAAGACATAATGTCTATTTTAGAAGAAGTATTTCCTCTTATAAATGATTCTTTAACATTCCCGAAGAAGGATAGATTAGAAGCGTTCTTTGTAAGCTCTTCTCCAACCTTCTTATCTTGCTCTACCTCTTTAATAACTTGATTGGCCTCTGGTGATATGTTCTTTAGTTCTGGGATTGCTCGATCAATAGCGTCCACGACAGCATATTTGTATTGGACTCCTTCTTCCTTAGACGCTTTCTGAAGAATCTGATCAGCAGTTTGGGCAGCTTCTTTTGACTCAACTCCAGACTTTAATAAGTATTGATAAACACCTTTATTAACTGAATCTGGAGTCATGTCTTGCGTAAGCCCAACAACTAAGTCTGTCTCTTTGTCGTTAGAAGACATCTCTCTAGCCTGTGCATTCTCAATAGCTGCTAAAGCTGCATCTTTTGAAGGGACTCCAGAATTAACTGCTCTCATGTAATCTTTAGAAAGATCACCTCTAGCATCAAACCTAATACCAGTATCTTCAGAATACTTCACAAGCGTCTTAATATTATCTCTAACAGCTGTAGCAACAACCTTATCTTTCTGATCAGAAGCTCTCTTCATCGTCTGAAGTACAAGCTGAACATCATCAGGCTTCTTTATTGTCTTGTCTTCAAGAATATTCTTTATAGCAACAGCTCTTGCCTTATCATCCTTAATAAAAGTAATGCCCTCAATAAAAGGTAACAAAGCTTTCATGCTCTTTAAATCAGATGCTTTTACAATACTAATAGTCTCTGTCATTCCTTTTATAACAGCGTTTGCATCTGCAGGTCTCATAACTCCTGTTATGCCAAGATCAAGTATGTCATCTTTATCCATAGGCTGACCAGTAACAAGCTTATCAGCGAACTCAATAAGGATAGCATCTTGGCCAGCTTCTTTCTGATATTGTAAACTCTCAGTATAAGTCTTAGATGCAGAAGCTATCTTCTTCTTAATAGTATTCTTTGACTCGTCTGACAAATCTTTTATCTCATCAACAAAAGTGTTAGATGTTGCTCCAGTTGGATCAACTTGATAGACCAACTCAACAGCATTCTTGCTCACCCACTTATCAACAGCTTTTACCTGATTAGCTGCTATGATAGCATCGCCATCACCCTTAAGTTGTCCTTGAGTATCAATAGCGTCCTGAATATTCTTAATAAGTTCAACAGCTTGGACAGAGTTCGTAGCAACCTTAGAGTTTGTTTCAGCAACATAGTTGTCAGCAATACCAATCCTATTCTTCTCTAACTCAGACGCTGAATACTTAACAACAGCATTCTTCTCTGCCATAAAATTATTGTTATACGATTCTGTGAACTTAGCTGCAGTATTACTATCAGTAAAACTACCTATATATTTATTGTATATCTCAAAACCATTCTTATTAGTTGTTCCTGGAGCTTCAGTAGCATCTCCAAGCTTCCAATTCCTTGGACCAATAGGTCTATCTTTGAAAGAACCGTCTGGCTGTTCTATCTTTTCTATGTTAGTATTCCATTGTGCATTGTGGAAATCATTAGATGCTTGCTGAGAGTTATAAGCTAGTTGTTGCTCTTGATCCTCTTTGTATTTCTTATTAGCATATCCAGTTATCATCTCCCCAAGCTTACCAACAGTCTCAGCGTTCCTCTGGAAATTAGCTGCGTCAGTAATATCAGCAGATGTAGATTTATCTCCTATTGGTATAACAGGCATCGCTACATTGGGGACGTCTAAACCAACTTTATTCTCGTATCTAGGTACTTTCATTTATTTTCCTTTATGTGAATGCTGTATAGCCCAAAGATTTCATATTTACTGTATTACTAGGAGCCGCTGATGTATAGCCATTTAGCCAACCAGCAGTTCCTTGAGTAGATGTACTGCTTGCTGCTCCTGAAACTCCACCCATTGCAACACTAGCTGCCGTCATAATCAGAGTATTTGTAGCTTTATTCTTAGCGGAAGCTAACGCATTCCTTCCAGTTGCCCTAGAGTTACTTGCATTGACGTCTTGCGCCCACTTCTTATACTTAGCGTCTTCCATAGTATTCCATGAATTAATATCTGCGTTGTATCGAATAGCCATCTCATCCATTGATGCTCTGCTAAAAGTATCTGATGCTAAGTCTTGAGAAGTTACAGAGCTTAAATCAATCCCATTTGCAACCATAGCTGCACGCTGAGAAGCTGCAACTTGTGCTGCCTCTGTCTTCTGTTGTATACCCTTATACTTAGCAGAGTCCTGACCAAGCTCACTCTGTTTCTCTCCACGCTTGTATAATAGTCTTCCTTGCTCAGTCTGTTGATCGGCAACGCCCTCATAATACTTCTTCTGCGCAACACCTTCCTTATATTGTCCGTAAGCTTTCATCCCACCAGATACCGCTGTTACAACCATGACTCCTATAGTTATTGGATCACACATCTATTTACTCCTTTTAAAATAAAAATGATGGAAAGGCCTCTGTTCTATTCCATAAGGTTTAGGGTCTTCGATTGTAGCCCCTAACCATTTTAGCCAAGCGATAGATTCTTTATTCCTTGCATCAACATAATTCTCTAGATATGGATACCACTCCAACATATCTTTAATAAATAACCTGCTCTGTCTAACAAACTTAATTGGGATGCTCTTAATATAGTCACTAGATAGCATCCAGATATTTGCTCTATCACTGATAACATTATCTGTATACAATCCAAACATCATAAACGGTTGTCCATTCTCTGCTGTCCTACAATATATAGATGTGTCCATCCCATGCCTAAGAGCCTCTTCTGGTGAAACATGGTTACTTGCGAATACCTCGTCGACGTCTGTCTTCTTCAACCTGCTAGACAAGAACTCAATGTCTTCTTCGACAGAATCTCTTACTTTTATTTTACCATCATCATAATACATTAGTATGCCACCAACTCTGGTATTACCGCGCTAATAGTTACAGGAAGAGGATCAACCTGACGATAGAATATCCTTCCACCAGACTCATATCCTGCTCCCAATCCTTCTCGTACGTCTCCAGAAAATAACAATGGAGCAGTTCCTAAGCTTAATCGTTCAGGAGTAAATGCTTCATATAAAGTATCTTCATTCGGTCCTATCCAACCACCCCTGGAACTCAACAACCTAAAAGTAACATTAGCAATCTTGACTGGTCTTCCCTGCAATGTTCCTGTCTTAATTGGCATCTCAACATTGAGAGTCTCAAAATCAGAAGTATATGGAAGGCCAACGCTAATCTTAGAACAAGCTCTAGATATAGTAATCTCTCCGCTTGCTACAACTTGTTGTGGATATACTTCTCCATTACCTAAAATTGCTACCGTCTGTCCTTCAAGGTGACTAAGACCAGAAAAAGTAGAATAACACTTACGCACTTCTGCACCACTGACATAAGCTGTATAATCTGCTCCAACGATATCATCTCCAGTATCCTCTTCAGTTAGCTCAAAGGTCTTGGCAGCTTTATTTGCTACTTTATATCTGTTTCCGTTCAATTCTGTCATGCCAACAACACCTTCGATATCTATTAAGTCTCCGTCAGACAACCCATGATCTGCTGTTGTCGTGACAACAGGAGGAGTTGCTGCAGTTATCCCAGTTATATCTGTAATTGAATTATCATATTGTAGTCCACAGTCTACATAGTATTGGTCAGATGGATCTGTAGATGTCAACCTCTGTTCCATATATTCTACGAATATTCCACCGTCTCTATTAACAGTCATCCAAACCTCATCATATCCATCTTGAGGAATTACAGAAACAGACTCTATATCTCCTTCTGTTTCATGCCAAGACCAAGCAATAACATCTTGCTCTTCCATGTAAGTCAAAGACAGCATTATGCCATCGTCTCTAACAATCCAAACAATACTGTTTGGGTCTTGCTGATAGTCCATCTCTACAATGTTATAATTATTAAATAGATGTTCCGATAATATTCTTAAGTCAGAACCAGTATAAGAATCACTAGAATAGTCATAGCTATAGTTTCTGACGACAGTCCCATTAGCTTGAACATATATCATTTGGTTACCAATAATAGCAGGAGTAACGTCGCTTGTTCCTCTATAACTCTGAGGCCTTGCATAAACAGTAGAAGGAGTTAGCGTTGTTCTATCCGCTCCAATCTTCCACTCAGAACCAGTAGACATCGCTGCCAAGTCTCCAAGAGAGATTAGGTTGTTCACAGCATTAAGCTGTCTTGCTAATAGTTTTATATTTATAGCGTCTGTGGCTAGCAACGTAGAAGAAACGCCAAAGCTCTCATAGTTACCAGTTCTAGTCATCCATATATTCATTGGCTCATCTTCAGTCGCTGCGAAGCATAGTCTGTCTTCGTTAAAAGCACCAACAGAAGGAAACCCTCTATATGTAGACCAAGCTCCCTCGCTCCAAGCCACAGTTGCAGCTGTCGTACCAACAGCCGTAAGAACTTCTGCAGTACCAGCTGTTGCACTTGCTACCGTAAGCATCTTGATGATTCCAGTATTAAAATAATTATCTGTTGTTAAATCAACGTTAGCTGTTCCACTTGTGTAGCTATAACAAGTACACCTAACTAAAAACGGGTAAGGGTTTGCCTCTATATCTTCTGTTCCATATGTATTTATATTAAAGTCATCCCCAGACGAGAAATCTCTTAACGCTGTCCATGTCGAGCCATTGTCTGTTGACTTCTCAACTCTAATCTTTCCTGTCCAAGTTCCATGAGATATAAGTCTCCAAGTTGTGAAACAAGATATCTCTGTACTAGAGGCTGTGGATGTAAAAGCAGTTGTTGCAACCTGACCAGGAATATAATGAACCATCTTGAACAACGCATTAACATGGTCATCATCCAAGATACTCCCTACGGTAGTTACATCAACAGCTGTTCCAGTTACTGCACTAACAGCCATCGTCAATGCTGTACTTATATTCTCTGACATAAATGGACCGTCTTCAGATTCATACTCCGCAACTCTCCAGTCAGTATCTCCATATCTTGACAATGTTCTTGTCTTATAATCTTTATGAAATATATACAAGACATCAGCAGATCTCTCAAACTTTAAGTCAAATATATCCGCTCCAGCATAAGGCGTTGGCACCTCATAAATAGATTGTTGTACCCATTTTCCTGCTGCTAAATCTGTTGCGAATGTTCCTGATGTGTGAGCTACAATACAGTAATATACAAGCCCACCATTGTCTACAAAATCTCCGACGACATATGCAGTTGGAGTTGTCCAAGCATCTGTGTCAGCAATAGTCAAACCTAACTGTCCATGGTTACGAAAGAACCTAACATATTCGTCCCCAAACTCTAACTGATAAGCCTGTGTCTCAGAGAAGATGTGTTTAACTAGCCTAGACTTCTTTGTGCTATCTTTTGTCTCAGCTACATGTTTTGTTCCTGCTCTATTACTAACACCACCATGTGGATGAACAATAAAGTTTTTGCACTTCCTGAGTCCAGTGTTATATCTATTTAAATCAACTCTACTATACAGCGACGGACTTAGTTCTCCGCTAGAAAAAGAAGTTTGTATTTTACGAACAACTGTCATTTATCCCCTCGAATTTTGGTAAGATGAAGTTTGGACTGGTTTCTTTAATCGTTCAGAATATGAAATTCTCTTAGCTTCTCCAACGATACCTTGGTATGCTTCTAATAATTTTAATCCTAGTTCAGCTGAACCTGTTAGCTGATGAGCAAGCATAGCAGCTAACTTATATCCAATTGCTTGAGCAAACTTTGCATCATATATTGTTGTATCTTCTACTTTATACGTATATTCAGCGTATGCAGTTTCTTTCTGAGTACAAATAACGCGTCTATTTGTACCAGGAATAAAAATAACTTCATATTCTTGAGTGTCTTTATCGTCTACAGTTGATTCATCAAATACACTCCATATAGTAACTGCTTTAACTGGATATAAATATATATATGTCCATCCTAAAACTTCATCTGTTGTTAACACAAGAGCAGCTCTTACAGTAGCGAATGGCCATCGAAATTCTCTAAAAGTATCGTCTCTAACTGGTTCATAATAAAGATTACATGCTGTTGCTGACGGAGTAGTCTCCGTATCAATATTTACAAGACTCTTCATAGCTAAATGATTCAGAGCTAAGTTACAGATATCCGTTTTCGATATACTCATTTTTTGCCCCTCTTCTTAGACTTTACTTTTGGCTTATCTTCTTCCTTCTCTATAGAAGCTGCAAATCCTGTCTTTGGTCTAGAGATCGCTGCTTGTTTCTTCTGTATCTCACTGTAAGATGTTCCCTCTTCTACTTCAGATTTCTTTTCTGCAGGTCCAGATATGAGTTCAAAATTATCTGACGCTGGGTCAACGTCATCCTCTACTTCAAATATTACTCCAGCCTCCCAATAACGTGGATCAAAAGGCATCCCAACACATGTTTGTTTTACTTTATAAGTTTTCATAATTCTCCTTTAAACCAGGGTGGGGAGGGAAAGAAGAAACCCTCCCCAGAGCGCTGGAAATAACTACTAAGCAACCATAGTAGAGTTCATGTCAACATCTTTGCAGATATATTGACTTACGGTTCCACTTGTTGTTACCTGAGTTGTTACTGTACTACCCATCAAGTATCGTTTTCCACCAGACGGAATACGAAGAGCTACTCGATAACCTGCAATTACTGTTGCGTCGTCAATGGCTCCAGAAGAGACAAGGACCGAACAAGCAGAAGCTACAGTCGTAGAACCTGTCAAAAGGTTATACGTAACCGTTGCACCACCTGTTCCCGAAAGAACAGCCGTTACAGCGTCTGAAACAAAAAAGCATCCAGCATAATCATCACTAGCCGCAAGAGTGTCAATGTGGTTAGTTGAGATTACGGCTGCAGTGCTTGAGCCAACAGTTATAGTATCGGCCAATAATAAGAAAGCATCACGAATCATTTTAATCTCCTTTCAGATTAAAAAAGTTTAAGCTAAAACTCCTTCAGTGTTCAAGATTGAATCAACTCGTTTTACAGGAACTCCCTGGAACGAAAGTTGAAGATTTGGCCTGTACACAGGAGTATTCTTAAGCTCATTAACCGTGAGATAAGCGTTTCCTTTATCCATCATCTTAATTGACAACATCGTTGCAACTGTGTTGTTCATATAAAATACTGGTTTAATTCCTGCAATAGGAGGTAAAAGTCCTAAAGCACGAACCATCAACTTCATGATGTTCTGAGAAGTATCAGTTGCATCAGAAGCAGTTAATAACTGTGTTGTGTTGATATTAGCGACACGAACAACATATCGATAATCAGCTACAACCAATCCAGCTTTCCATTGGAACCAAGAGACATACGCTCTCATCATAGCTCCAGCAGTTGTCATCTGGATTGTATCAATTCCTTCATCCTTGAATTGAAGACCAGCCATACTTCCCTTTGGATATGTACAGAAAACCTTGTTAGGTCCCCAGCCAATTAACCAAATAGAAGTGTTGTTAGTCGTACCACCACCTGCTGAGATAACTTGTCCCGAAGTTGCTTCACCAGTTAGAGAATAGTATCTTGACGATAAGCCATTGAATCTATCCGCATTAGTAGAAGAATCTCCATAAACAAGAGTATCTGTAAATAACTTATTAAAACCTTGGATGAAAGCATCATCTTCAGATTTTCTGAAAGCAGCAGTGTTACCATTTAAAGAAGCTAAGTCAACGTCAATCTGGCTTCGACCTTCCATGATTGCGCATGGATCGACGACCTGACCACGTGTTGATTTAGCAGGAACTACACCTTGATTTAAAAGTCTAAAAGATGGTGTAGGTAAAGACGAACGGATACTGGTTTGGTGGCCAGTAGGAAGGTTTCCTTCATACCATGGAATATCGTCTAAGATATCATTGTATGTAGTCAACACTTCTGCTACTTGAGCAATGCTTCCGTCTGGAGCCATTGCTTTGGAGACGTCTAATAACGTCGGCCAATTTGATGTAAGCGCTGTAGGCATTTTGAAAACTCCTTTCTAAAGAGTAAAGCCGTTAAATCATTGTTGGATACATAATTTTCAAAGGGTCTTTTTCGTCAGGTCTTCTAGCTCCTTCAACAAGTGAATCCTCAGAAATTGTTTTTCCAATTTTTTCCATAAAGCGAATCATCGCTTTATGATTTCCTATACCAGTTGATTCTAAGACTTCTTTCAACTCATCCGAACCGAACTTTTCACGAGCCTTCGCACAAAACGATAAAGCTGTCTTAGCATCTGCACCTAAGTCCTTTAAGCTTTCTGACCGCCACTCATTAACAATCTCCTCATAAGCCTTCAAGGATTCTTGTCTTTGGTTGTCGGAAGAATTCTGTAACATTGGCACATACGCATCAACTAACTTCTGAGCTCCTTCAGTTGTTAACCCAAGTTCTTTGAATATCGGGCTGAATATGTCAAGTGTCCCAGTGTCTAATTCAACTCCTTCAGGTACTTTGATGTCGTACGTTTCTGGAACCTCACCGACCGCTGGTTTTTCCTCTTTAGACTCTTCGGCCTCTGGAGCATCCCCTACTTTTTCCTGGCTGCTTTCATCGCTTACTGAATCTGTTAACAGCGTAGTATCATCAGCGCTGCTGCCTTCTACACTCTCTGACGTCTGTGGTATGCCAGAATCTGTGTTTTCAATTTCACTCATTATTTTTCTCCTCTTTTGTTCTTTGCATTTCCTCTGACTTAGCCTCACTGTAATGTTCGGCCTGCATCATAGCAAAAGCTTTTTGGTCTGATTGCATTAATTCATCTAACCAATAAAGACCTTCTGATCTTCTTCCTTCCTCAAAGTATGTGGAAGTATTGCCTGTAAATGAACTTTTATATAAACCAGCGTGGCTAAGAATCCGCCAAAATAATCTTCTACCCTCTACGCTGGAAATAACTTTTCGGACATCGCTGAAGTCTCTTTCCTTCTTGCGTCTGTCTCTCTTGTCTATCTTATCTTGTTTGCTTCTATCTATTAAACTCATTGAGTACCAGTAGCCATTCCAGCAGCAGCTGTCGCAGCTGTTAATGCACTTGGCTCTGATGTCTTAGCATTAGCTAAATCCTTAGCAGCCTTTGCTCCTTGAGAGGCCATGGCCATCTGTTGTTGCATCTGTTGAGCTTGTGCTCTTTGTTCTCTGATTTGCTGAACAACTTTCTTCTCTAGTATAAGCTTCGCAGGAACTCCTTCTAATATTGCTACCTCTCGGATTGCTTCGTCGATATCAATATTATCTGGTGCATCTGGATAGATAGGAGCTGCTCCACCGATAAACCCTAGAACTCTACTTATTGAATTTACACCAACTGCCTTCTGAGCTTGTGCAAGGATAGAAACATATTCTGGTTCTATAGCCATGTCCATTATCTCTTCAGGAGGTTCTGGCAACATAGCATTCCTATTAAGGATGCCATACAATCTTTCTACAAATGGGTCTAGCATCTCACTCTGCAACTTCTCTAAGATTGGACCCATCATCATAATCTTTTCTTGTTGACGCTCGGCAACTTCCGTCGCTGTCATGTTGCTCTTATCAAAGTTAATCATCATCAAGAATAAGTCAACAAAGAAGTCTTTATTAATGCTAGCCTTCAACTCGCCAATCAACTCTATAAATGATTCAAGGTTTGCATTAACCTGATACGCTGGCCTTACACCTGCGTTAGGCAATGCAGAACTTGTTGTTGTCACTCCACCTGGTAAAAGATTCACATGTCCTTCAACGCTGCTATCTTTCTGCACTGGAGGATTGTGAGCTTTTTCCTGAGCAAGCAATTTATCTAACACTGTCTTCTGTAGTTGCTTAACATTACCAAGAGCATTCCAACCTGGCCCATATCCATAGACAGTATCTGTTGTAACAGTATCCCATCGTGGAGCTATGACTGGAAACTCTTCAAATCCTTTAAAAGCTAGGAGTAAATTAGACTGGCCTACCTCCCAATAAACAGATCGAAAAGGCATATTCTGTTGGTCGACGAAACCATCTACTCGACGAGTATTTGGTTCAATCAAATGATTTATCTTTACCCAGTCGTCTACTCTATTCCCTTCATACGCAGTCTTAACTGACGAGGATACATTCTCAATCCCGAAAGCATCAACAACCTGACTTACCGTCATCTGCATCTTTCTTCCAAATGTGTCAACAACTCCTTTAGCATTTATCCCTAAGAAGTATTCTCCAATCGTGAACGAACGACCTCTAATAACATCGTCGTAGTCCTCTAATATAATAGCTGCCGTAACTCCAAAATTCGCTATCTCTTCATACATGCTGTAGAACACGCTATAGATATTACTATCGCTACAAACATCTAGCATAAGCTTCGTCACTTCGTCCAACCACATCCTAACGTTTGGTTTCGCCATAAGCTCTGGGTCTTTTACTCTGAGAGCTATCCATGGCCTCGTCGGAGAGGTCATCCCAGACTGCATACCGCTAGCCATAATCTTACTTGCTTGAGTAGCATGCCCGTCGAGGATAGTCTTATGATCAATCATCTTACCTCTGTTAGGTAAGTCATCAAATCTACCACGAGTGGGAGCTTCGTACTTAGCAATGTCTCTCCAAGCGGCTGTCCACTTCTGTGACTCATATTCGATTGCCTTAAATCGCTCCTGAATCATGTCCTTTGTTTTTTGGTCAATTTCCATTTTAACTCCCGAGTTTATCTTTTCCACTCAACATCTGAGAAATGAGATCAGAACCTGAACCAGTTAATCCTTTTGCTCCTGTCTTTATTGTCGACGACAAACCTGAACGCATACGTGCAAGTTTCCTTCTTCTATCCTGTGCTGTTACCTGACCCTCAACCTCTGACGGTGAAATCGGCGTTGGCGATGGTGCTGGTGCTGGGACTACAACAGGATCTGGTGCCGAACCTCCGCCACCAAAACAGCCTCTATTATTAAATATATTCATTCTTCCTCCTTACACTGACAAACTGTAGTTAATTTTATTAGCGATTCCAGACTGTATCCTTTTCTTCTTTGCCGCTGCCGCATCAAGCGTAGACTGAAATGCAGAATCATTCTGCTGTACTTTTGCTGGCTGGTTGATCCCAAGCTTCTTATCACGCTCTTCTGTCTTCCTTGCCTTTATGATAGCTGTTTCTTTCTTAGTATCTCCCCAGATTCCACCAAACCTCGTCGGGTCAAGGAAGTTTCTTGCAATATTACTACCGCTTCTTTTCTTACCCTCACTGTCCTGCCACGTCCCTGATGGATTAAATGATGAACACATATGTTCTCCTAGTTTAGTATCCTGAATATCTTAAATGGGTCGTAGGCTTTCTCCCCACCACTGTTTATACTCATACTCAGTGGGTCATACGGTCTAGACCTGTTCATCAGTGCATCTGCTCTCTTGTCTGTCTTCGAGCGAACTGGCATCGCAAATGTCAACGCTAGTGCATCACCGATGTTCGGTGACGACAGTCCTCTGCTTTTCATCATATCTTTTGATTCCAAATATAGTTTGCCAAAGTTAGCGCCCTGTTCTCCCATGCGGTACTCCACTCCAGTCAGGTCTGAGCACAGTATTGGGTTGTCAGGTATTGCTGCACCCTGCTGTAGCCAATTCTTCATGTCGTTCCACATGTCTGCCCGTTTGTTCATCAACCCTGCGTTGTTACTCTTACCGCCAAACGCTATAAGGTTCCATTTCCTACCCATCTGTTTCCCAGCCGAGTACACACCAGTACCCCATCCTAAATCTATGTTCACTGCATCTGCTTTATACTGATCCTCGAAATTCGCTACGTAGCCTGCTAGCTGTACGTCGTTCTGCATCTTCCGATAGGTTCCCAACACCTTCATCATCAGTCCTTGTCTAAGTACAATTGCCGACTCGTCTTCTCCTGACCAAGCTGGGTCGACACCGATAATGACTGGTGCAAAGTTGTACTGTTCTTCTCGCAGGTGCTTTCCTCTAGCCATCTCAACGATGTCATTTGGTATGAACTGCATGCTCGATGCCTTTGGGAAAACCCCTCGAACATGGATACGAACAAAGTCTGAGTCCTCTCCGTAGTCGTCCACCCACTTTTGTATCTGCTCTTTGTTCGTAATTCCACAAGTTCGTGAATCGACGTGATGACCGTTCCATCTATGTCTGTGTCCGTTGAAACACTGGTGGAAGCGTCCATTATTTCGTGTTGGGTTTCCAAACACAGCCCAAATGATTTCGGTATTCTCATCCGTCATAGCTCCTTCTGCTGTTTCCCATATCACGTCTGGTATCGCTGACGCCTCGTCGAATATCAAGATAACTCTCTTCCCCTGGTTGTGCAACCCTGCAAACGCTTCTGGCTTGTTCTCACTCCAAGGTATCTGATCTATCCGCCATGTTTTTTCGTGGGCAGGATTCGCTGAATATATGGCCGTGGCGGTATGTGTGAACCATTTGCTCACTATGCTTAGTCGGTGCCATTTCGCTAGCTCCGCCCAAGTCTTCGTCCTAAGCTGATTCTCTGTGTTCGCTGTAACTACTCCTCTGCAATCCTCGCATGTCGTCATCGCCCACAGCATGATCCATGACACGAGACAACTCTTACCGACACCGTTACCTGCAGCCACTGCCTCTCTTACTACCTCTAGCTTTGTCAGCGTCCCAGTTCTCAGCTGCGTTCCCATCTCCTGCAATACCTGAGTCTGCCATTTGTCTGGCCCCGTATGTTCCTTTAGCTCACCTTCACCCCACTTGAATGAGAACAGTACCCACCCGTATGGGTCTTGTGAGAACTGTCCCATGGCTGCGAGGGTTTCGTTCATCTCGACACCGATGTAGTTGGTGTCGAAGTGTTGGTGTCTACGTCGATGTCCACCACCTCGTCTGGGTTGTCCCGATACCGCATACGGAGTTCGTCGTGCGCTTGTTCTCTAGCTTGCTTAAGCCGCTCGGCGAAATTCTCCGACAGGTATATATTCTGTGTGTTGTATGTCTGGCCGTTCTTCTCGTCAGTCTCGTAATGTTTGCAGAGTTTCAGCGATGTGTCCAAGTATTTGTGCCGCATAGCGTGGTCTGGAACCTCCATCGTCTCTGACCCATTCCCAGAGGAGCGAGGGACCACGATTATCTTAGTCGCCTTCATACCGCTAAGTATCTCGTCGACCTTCTTCCTATGCGTAAATTCCTTCTGTTCAAATAGAGAATTAAATTCAGGGTGACAATCTAAAGATAGTAGTGCGAGTGATTTCGAAGATGTTAATTTTTTTATAATTGAGGATGGAAAACCTGCAGC
>Ga0307990_1002472_pt1 | contig 14751 bp, 6 predicted proteins | sample EllFjometagen129_FD_203168 | JGI IMG/M metagenome (GOLD analysis project Ga0307990, IMG submission 203168) | Marine microbial communities from Ellis Fjord, Antarctic Ocean - #129 | ecosystem: Environmental > Aquatic > Marine > Unclassified | place: Southern Ocean | collected 2014-10-08
GATTAATCAACATGCCGATAGAAGTGAAGTGCTGGCTGGTTTACGCGCCGAGGATATTCATCAATGGATTGATGGTTTTTTTAACGCGGAAAGTTTTCGCGTATTTCAGAGTAAAGGTCAGAGGCCTGACTACGATCCATATACTCATCGTAAATATCGCCATTGCGTTGAGGCTCTTGAGGATGCGTACAAAAAATTTGAAGACCGATACACCCGGGCGCAGATAAAGGAAGTTTTTGAAAGCCACATCCGGGATGATTATCAAGGCTACATACCGATTCAGGAGGATTTTGAAAACGGCACATTCGTTGAGAAATATCATGAGCGTGGTGGGATTGAAGAGCAGGAGGCTGTTTTTAGTGAGGCTGAGCTGAGAAAATATTTTAAGGGGAGCTCTTATCCTGAATCCGGTGGATCTCTGCTATCGGCAGGTTTCTACTGGCGCATTGTATGGCCGACCGTGATTGCTGCTATTTTGTTTGTTGCTTCTTCATTCTCCATTATCCTGCCTATTTTCAGACGTAATATGATGGAACAAAAACGGGATATGATTAAAGAGTTGACGAAGACCGCAGCAAGTGCCATTTCATTTTATATACATCAAGAACAGAGTGGCCTTATGACACGGGTATCCGCGCAGAGTGAGGCTGCCTCTGAAATATCGGAGCTGCGCTATGGTGATGAGAGTAAGGACTATTTTTGGATAACTGATATGCATCCAAAAATGATAATGCATCCATATCGCCCAGATTTATCGGGAGAAGATCTCACAAATTATACCGATCGTGAAGACAAGAGTGGCAAAAAACTGTTTGATGAATTTGTAAAGTTGGTTGAACTTGATGGCGAAGGGTATCTGGAGTATGAGTGGCAGTGGAAGGATGATCCTAGCCGCTCTGCACCTAAGCTTTCATATGTTCGCGGGATTCCCGAGTGGGACTGGATCATTGGAACTGGTATATACATTCATGATGTGGAAGCTGAAATCGCCACACTTTCGCGTAATCTGTGGGTCGTTGATTGTTTAATTGCCTTGATCTTGCTGGGTATCCTAGGAAATTTGCTTTTTCAAAGTCGTAGAATAGAGCAGAAGCGAAGTCGCGCTGAAAGTGGACTACGTGAAGCTAAAGACCGTTATCGCGCGCTGGTGGAGGCCTCTGGTGAAGGTTCGCTTTTAGAGGTTGAAGGGCAAACTGTTTACTCCAACCAGACCATACGAGAGCTAACCGGCTATAGCGAGGAGGAGCTTGAGTCCATGGATTTGCTTGCTTTGCTTGCGCCTGGCGAAGAGGTGAATGTATTTGCCGCTGCCCAATTTGAGAAGATGTGTGCTGGTGCTTCCACATCTGCTGACTTTGAGGCTATATTGCAGACAAAAAAGGGTAGTACTAAACACATTTGGGTTTCAACAGCTCGAATATTCTTCTCGGAAAAGCAGGGTCATGTCATTCATTTCACCTATCTGCTTCGATCACAGGAGGATACTCTTCGCGGTTTTCATGCCACGCCATCCACTCAGACCTCTTTTGATGGGCTTAATCAGAAAATTCGGGAGAGCGAAACTCCCGGTGAGATTATTCGTCTATTGGGGGATTTGCCTGTAAGGTTGCGTGTACTTACTGATCAAGGCATTCGCGCTGATTTACTGCGGCATATCATCGGTTTTACCTTTGACACCGCAATCAAGCGTTTTTCGCTTCTGGCAACACCTCCTGATCATCCATTTGCGGTGCTTCAGCTGGGAAGTTCAGCGCGTCATGAGATGACTCTATTCTCTGATCAGGATAGTGCTTTAATTTTTGATGATGTCACAGCGGAAGATCTCGTTCAGACTCGCCGGTTAATGTTACGCTTTAGTGATGAGCTTTGTAAGCGACTCAAACAGGCCGGTTGGCCTTACTGTCCCGGAGGTATAATGGCCGCTAACCCAAAATGGTGCCTGTCGCTCTCTGAATGGAAGCAGAGGTTCAATCACTGGATACTTGATGCAACGCCGCAGTCAATTCTTGAAGTTAATGTTTTTTTGGATATACGTTGCGCTTTTGGAGAAAGTAGGCTTGTCGATAAGCTTCGGGAGCATATTCTCCTGCTAACCGGACAGAATCCTGAGTTTTTAATGCACTTCGCTCGCAACTCCCTGTTGTATAAAGCACCGCTGACTCTCTTTGGCCAGCTTAAAACAAAGCAAAATGAAGGCAAGAAAACTATTAATATAAAAGCGAGCTTGAAGCCTCTTGAAACCTTTGCACGGATTTACGCCTTGAAATATTCGTTATTGGAGGTTGGAACCTGTGAACGGCTTCAGCGGCTTCAGGAGCTTGACGTTATAAAAGATAATACCGCACGTGAAATATGTTATATAATTGATCATCTCTGGCAGTTGCGCTTTTATAATCAGTTGAGTGCCGAGGATGGACTGCCTGACTTTAATGATGAAGTGGATATTAATCGGATGAACGAGATAGAGCGACAGACTCTTAAAAATGTGCTCTCTCAGATAACAATTATTCAAACCAAACTAAGCTATGATTTTTTGGGAAGAGTTTCGCTCTAGAGCCTGTTCGGAATGAAAATCATCGATCACGCTTGACGATGGACATTATTTCTCTTCACTTAACAGCCTAAAACTGCTTTCAGCCGGAAATCAAAGTTTGATATGGAATGCCTTTTTCCATAGCCTTTTTTTTGTATGCCTTTCAAATCATGGTTGAAGCGATATATTCGATTCTTTTTTTCCGGCCGATGCGCACCGCACTTGCATAAATTACACAACAATGCTATCGTTGTTCACATGTGGAAGTGTAGCTACAACCAAGTGTATGAAAATATTCTGATCAAACTGTATCAGAGTGTTTCAACCCAACCGATGAAAAGCTGGTCCCCACGCAAGGATCAGGATGCGCTCCTGCTGCGTATCCTTTTCTAACCCGGCCACGCCTTTACAGAATAAGACCTGATGCCCGATGCCCCGCAGCAAAGAGAACACATGCATGGAATCTGTGACGAAGAGGGTTTGCTGTATATCGTCGACGGACCTCTCGCGAGAATGCTGCAACAGAAATGGCCGGACGGGAAAGGCTCCACGCTCCCGGCCTCGATCAGCAACATGCTCAGCAAAAAAGACAACTGCAAAAATGACTCCGAACGCCCTCTGATGGAATTTGAATAATGAAATAGAAAGGCTCGAATATGAAAATGGCAATACGGAAATCAGAACACCGAAAAGCGAACCCAACCCGAGCTAACCGCTGGATCATCACTGTGCTGATCCTGTGCGCGATGGGTGTCCTCTGGCCAAGGTCGGCGCATTCAAGTGGTTGGATTTCGAGTGCAGCCGTGGAAAACGATCTTGATATTGGTGATCCTATCAATGCACGGACCCGGTCTTACTATTTTAACGTTCCGATCTTCGATTTGGGCGGGCCGCTGCCGGTGAACATGAGACTCATCTATCAGTCTTCGGGAAGTTACGGCACCGGCTTTCTTCCCGCTATTCCACAAATCTGGCGCAGGGAGCTTTCCGTGGCTCATGTCGTTCGATGGGGAGGAGGCGATGGTTCGCTGTTTTTTGAAAATACCCAAACCAACGGACTTGGCAATTGGGAGAACGGAGTCTATGCCGCTTACCAATATGGATTGGAAGAACAAGCAGGTTCCAATGGCTGGTTCTATCTCATGGACCCCTCGGATCAAAGTGTTTATCTCTTCGAAAAGGATGGCCACGCCGATGATGACGAAAACCAGAAGGCGGCCCTACGGTACCACATGGATCGCAATGGAAACCGGGTTTCTTATACCTATACCGATTTCAGCGGCTTGGGGAAGAGTTGGGGTGGTTGGCCGAATACAACCACAATCGGAGACGGTTTAGGACGTGATATTACTCTGTCGATCATGACCGGCACCAATATCAGCATCAGTGATGGCACCCGAAATTACACCCTTGGAAACACCAATTGGAGACCCAATCGCACCGAGTGCATCACCGACCCACTGGGCAATGTTACGAGGTATGAGTACGACAATACGGATAGCTACAACACATGGTTGACTAATCAGGTGCTGCCCGAGGGGAACAGCCCTTACTCCCAGACGTTGGATTTTGTAGGCAGAGTCATCACTCAAAGTGATGCCTACGGCAATACCACGACCCTTGCGGTGCAGAGCGGACCCTACCCTTCTTCGAATTTTGTAACCGAGCAGCGGCCCGATGGCAATCAGGTGGTCTATGAGACACCGCATCTGGGGAGTGGCATGCGGTCGTGGGAAGACAGTCAGGGCAACTCTGCCAGTATGACCGTGAACAGCAATGACCAGATGACAGTCATCACTGACCGGCTGGGTGACACCACGTCCATGTCTTACCACGAACCCACCGGGTTTCTGGCCTCGGTTACCAACGCCATGGGCAATGCCCTGAACCACAGTTATACAGCCCAGAGTCAGACGTTTACCAACCCGGCCAATGCGTACGTCTTCAGCTTCACCTTCTACAACCGCACCCGCACGGATTATCCGGACGGCTCCCATGAAACAGTCGCATATGACGGCAGAGGGAATCCAACCAATCACATAGATCGCAATGGGAAGTGCTGGGCACTCACCTACAACAGCCAGGGCCTGCCTCTTACCCTTGTCAATCCAGCAGGCGGCATGATCACCCATACCTACAACCCAGATGGCACGCGCGCGAGCAGCATGGATTCCGACACCGGGATCACCACCTATGGCTACGACACCTTCAAACGTCTTGCCGGCATCAATCCCCAGGGAGCCGGTCAGGTCGATATTCGTTATGACCTCATGAACCATGTCACATCAGTAACCAACGAGAGCGGCCACAGCGTCCACTATCAATACGACGGCAATGGCAACCTCACCCGGGTTGTCGACCCATCGGGGAATGCCGAGCAATACGATTACGATCTTATGGATCGGATGGTCCAGACGATCAGCCGCACGAGCGGCACCAATAGCTTGAACTATAACTTCAGGGGAGCGCTGGCAGGCGCAACGGATGCCAACGGTATTCAAACCACCTACAGCTATAACAGTCGTGACTGGCTGGAGAGCGTTCGCCGCAATAGCAAGACCCATAGCTTCACGCAAGACGATGAGGGGGTCCCTACGGGCAGCACATCCCCTGTCGGGCGCAACGTACAGCAACAGACCGACAAGCTCGGCCATCTCACCACCATAATCCTACCCGGCGGCGAAACCAACCTGTTCAGCCGCGACACCATGTCCCGCGTCATCGACAGCACGGATCCACTCGGCCACTTGACCCAATACGGCTACGACTCCAACGGTATTCTTTCCAAAGTCACTTTGCCCGACAGCAGTTCAGCTACCTACAGCCGTGATTCCCTGGGATCGTTAACGGGGATCAACGATCTCAATGGTCAGAACTGGCACTTCACGTATAGTTCCATGGGGCGCCTTGTCTCCACGGTTGATCCACTGTCTCGCACAAACAGCTATACCCATGATGCTCGTGGGCGTATCGCAACGGTTACCTACGCCGACGGGAGTACTGAATCCAACAGCTACGACAACATCGGCAATCTTATCCGACGCTTCTACAGCGACGGTACAGACCTTACGTTCAGCCATGACGCGCTGGACAATCTCACGACCTGCAACGAGCTGGCACTAACCAGGGATGATAACGAACGTATCACCAGCAGTACCTATAACGGTCAGACTTTCGGCGCCACCTATGACGCAGGCGGCCGGGTCGTTACCGCCACCTATGGCGGAGTGCTCACAGTGACTTATACCTACAATGCCGACGATCTCTTAAGCCGGATCGCCGACACCCTCGGCAACCAGCTCGACTTCAACTACGATGCCGACGGCAACATCACCAACACCGTCCGCGCCAACGGGCTCAACGCCAACTACATCTGGGATGCCAACAGCCGTCTCAGCCGCCTTCAGGATGCAGGCATCATCGACCTCACCTATGCCCACGACGATGCCGGACAAATCACCGCCATCACCGGCGATTACCCGCTACCCCCCGTCGACACCAACAGCGCAACAGCAGAATACACCGTAGATGCTGCCTCCCAGATCAGCGACCCCGGCCACAGCTACGACGACCGCGGACGCGCCACCGCCCTGCCCGGCCACACCCTCGGTTGGGACGCAGCCGAACGCCTCACCACCCTCGATGGAACCGTCACCTTCACCTACAACGGCCTGCATCAAATTGTCAGTCGCACCGAAGGTGGAACCACAACTCACTACCACCACAACCACGCGATGGGGCTAAGCCCCATTGTGGCTGAGCAGCAAGGCGCCAGTTTCATCCGCTACTACGTTTACACTCCGTCGGGACAACTGCTTTACAGCATCGCCCCGCAGAGCGGCAACGCTGTGGCCTACTATCACCGTGACCAGATCGGCTCCGTTCTGGCACTTAGTAATGGTGCCGGAGCAGTAACTGACCGCTATGTCTACAGCCCATTTGGCGAACTACTTGACCACACAGGGACCAGCAAGCAGCCCTATACCTTTGTGGGAACGCTGGGGGTACGGCAAGAGGGTGGCCTCTATCAGATGCGCCGACGCTACTATGACCCGGCAACGGCACGGTTCCTTTCCAAAGAACCGATCTGGCCCCAAACTGATGATCCGCAAAGTTTGAACCCTTACCAGTATGCTGCGCTGAATCCACTACAATATGTTGATCCACAGGGCACCTATTATCAAACTCCAGCATCCTTGAATTCTGCGGCGGATAGATATGATGATATGGCGGATGGATATGCCGAGGACCTTAGATCTGTTCGCGAAGAAGCCAAACTTGCAGCCAAAGATCATCTCAAAAAATCACAGAGTATCGATAACACTCAAAGGTCATCGTCTCTAAATAACCTGTACCACCAACTTCAGACAATAGAGCATAAAAACAGAGTGAAGGCTTTAGACCATAAAGCTGCGGAACTTCGAAGGTTAGCTTGGGCGCGACGAAAGGAGGCGAATAAGCTGCGCAAGAGAGCAAAGAAGGTAGCCAGGAGTCGCCGTGAGTTCTCAAAAGTCAGAATTTGTCCACATAGAACAAATAATGAAGATCAAATCCCTATGAGTAAACTTCCTGACGCAGGGCTGTTTTTGAAAAATGCAATTAATAAAATGAACGAAAAATGGAACGACGATGTTAATGATTGGATAACAGATCAAGGGAAGGGCTCGCTACTCGGCTGGTTTTCCGATTAGCAGAGAAGCAGAGATGAACAGGCAAATGAGCACACTGAATAATCACACCCCCCCCGGGAGGGACGGCGGCCTCGTCGTCCAGACAGTACCCCCGCAAGAGGCATCGAGGCCGATGCCCCTCCCTCACCAATTTACGACAAAACTCATACAACTGGAGAATAACATGAAAACGACAATCCTAATCAGCATCATGTTCACAGCCTGTGTTATACAGGCTGTTGAAACCCTCACCTACAGCTACACCCCCGCCGGGCGGCTCACCACCGCCACCTACGACTCCGGCGCCACCAATGCCACCGTTCGATACGTCTACGACGACAACAGCGGTCTTACCAAACGCACCGCAACCTTCTCAACCGACGGCGACACGCTTGATGATGTCTGGGAAATGGAAAAATTTGGCGATCTGACCGAAACGGATGCAGGCGACCCCGACAACGATGGCCTTGCCAACACCAACGAATTCATCTTCGGCAGTCATCCCGACCTATCTGACACAGACAACGACAACGCCGATGACTACCACGAATACATAGCCGACACCGATCCCAACAACCCGACCTCCAGATTTGAGATTGCCTCTGTGACAATCAGCAACTCCCCACCATCTGTTGCCGTAACCTTCCCCTCATCAGCGTCCCGGCAATACACCCTTCGCGCCCGCACCAACCTGACAACAGGAATATGGACACCCATACCCAGCCAGACCGACATCCCCGGCAGCGGCAAGACCGATACGCTCACGGACACGAACGATACACCCATCCGTTTCTACCAAGTCGAAGTCGAAATTCCATAGCCCCCTCGCACGGGAGGGACAGCGGCCTCGCCGTCCAATGCCCCTCCCAGACAACCACGGCATGTGTGCATTTTAGGCACGTAAAGCAAGGTGGATAATTCAAATGAGAGGAAGTGGCGCCGGTTTCCTGATGGCTACAATTGCGTTGCTCACAAATCGTGGCTGAGGGGGCAAACTATACGGGTTTAACAGATAGTCTTTGTTGTACGGCGAAATGTTCAGCTGTTTTCCTCCAGCCACAAGGGTCACGCTGCCCCCCGGATCAAATCCCATCGCTTGTACGCAGCCCCTGTCCAACAGAACTTTTGCCATTTCTCCATGGGTAGCGCCGACGCTTTCCCGAATTCTGCCGTTGATTGCAACAACCAACAGCTCATTGGCAGTGCTAATGCCCACGGCAATTTTTGGGCCTCGCATATGGGTATAATCCACTCTGGCGGCCTGGGTGGCAATTGAAAGGCTCGTTTTCCAGCCGCCAGCTACCATTTCAATGGATTCTTTTCCATCCCTTATGAGTAAAGGCCCAGCTTCAATGGCGTTTTCCACAGAACTCCACCCCGGAATAACATAGCTCACCTGCAAGCCAGGTTTCCACACCGGTGGTTCGTCCCCAACAGGAAACGATACCGACACCCCAACAGGCAACAGAGGAACCTCTTTTGCATCGGTTATTTTTTCAACAATGGAATCTCCCGCAAAACGAAACACAACTCGGCCTGTCGCTGGAATGCTCTTTTTGCCAAACAACAAGTCATAATATGCTGGTTTCCCTTTTTTTGAGGAATTGTGCATGTCCGATGTGAAAACAACCGGCTGTGCACCCTTTGAGCAAATGGACAATCCATCTCGAATATGGGCTTCCCTGATGGACGCGGTGCCATCCTTGCCAAATAGCAACGCGGGTTTGTTGAATAATGGCAACGACTTAATTTTGCGATTGGAAAGTAAGAGCCCCAGGGGGCTGCCAATATAATCCTCGGGAAGACCGAGTTTGCCAACCAGTTCGTGATTCAGAATGTATCCGCCATTCCAGGCCAACGATACTTTCTCGTTGCCCTGCTCCTCAAGTTTTTCAATGATAGAGAGCACTGTATCGCCCTGTTCACCGGCAAAAACAGTTTTGAACGTGTGATGTTTGTCCATTGTGCATTTTGCGTACGCGCCGGACCACGGATCCCCATTGGAATGAATGCCAGTTAACAGGTTGTACTCCACAGCCTCCCTGGATTTAGTCGCCGACGATTTGGCGTGGGCCAGGTTCTTCAGAGTCTGTGCAATGGGAGTGCCAAACTGGTCCGCATCTTTTCGCAAAATTCCCAGCAACTTTGATCTGCCGAGTTTTTTCGCAAGGTTTTCAAATTGTTTACTGCCCAGTGCCTTTGAGAAGTCAACAGGTGTTTGTATGGGTGTCGGATACGCGAGACTCGGGCGCAACCCAGCGGGCACCCATTGAATGAAACCGGCATCTTTTTTAATCGCCATGTAGTTCGCGTACAAATCTGTCGTACACGTGCCCAACCTGAAACTGTCAATGTCCAGCAAGTCGAGAGTTATCATGTTTACCTGGCCAACACTTATCACCACACCCTTGGATTTCTTAATGGCCAGAAGCTCTGCTGCGGCCTCTTTTCCAAGCTGTCCCAAGTGTATGCCAGAGCTGACTATCTTGGTGGATACGATCTTGAAGTAGCCATATTGGTACAATAATTTGATATCGTCTGATGCGTATTTAGCCAACCAGCTCTTCACGCGGTGCTCACTCATGGCTTTTCCTGCAGCCTGTTCTTTGGTAAACAAAATCACCTGACCGGTTTTGAGTGGCGACTGCTTTTTCAACAGCGCCTCCGTCAGTTTTTCTCCGGCTTTCAATTTCATCCGCATCCGCAGGGTGCGCTCAACAAAAAGGGTAATTTCGTTGGTGAACGAGCCGCCGTGAAACCAGGCGATGGTTTTGTTCGATTTTAGACACTTTACCAAACGCTCCGTGTCATCAATTTCGATATTTCTAAAGCCGCCCAACGCTCGAATCTGACCTTCCATGTTGGTGTTGAAACATCTCGCAAAGGTCATCTCCTCTGTGGCGGAAGGTTGTTTCCTGATGATCTTTCTGAAAAGAATACCGACCACACCACATAGTTCCGGTTCTGTTACTTTTCTATAGGGATAATGTTTTGTGTGGCGATGTCGATAACTGAATGAATGATCAACAACCAGTTCATCGTCGTGCAGATAAAAATCAAACAGCCCCATGACATGTTTGAAAAAAAGTTTTTCCAAATCGTTTGTCAATCCAACATCATCGCGCTGGCGGTCGACCATTTTTTGCGCATGGTGAAAAATACGCCCGCGAATGGACTTTTCTTCCATGCGAAAGGAGCTGGGATCAATTAGCGATTTCAATTGAACCATGTATTCCAACTCGGTAATCCCCGGCAGATACTTGCGATTGTGCGACAACGTAAGTTGTTTAAACGTTTCATCGTACGATGTAGCGCTGGCATTTTCTAAAAAGGCATCCTTGATGTTGATCGATATCGCCTTGTCATCACCAACGCTCAGCGCCAGGCTTGCAAAGTTATCGACAAAAGATTGTTCAAGAGCCGTCTGGGTAAACCGTTTTGCAATCACCTCTACATTGTGCAGCAGATCCCCATGGTTGTAATAGTAGTTGGCAAAAAGACCCGTCAATTTTTCCAATGTTTCAACTGGGAAAACGGTGCCTTCAGGAAACTCCAAAACGCGCAAGCGCAACGCGGCTTCCATGTTTTCACCGGTCACTTCTTTAAACACTTCTTCCGGTTCAAAACGACTCGTCATAATTGGCACAGCACAAGCCGAACTCTCAAGGAGCGGCAACCCCCGACCTTCCTGATGGCTTGGCAGCAGCACCATACTGGCGACCGAATATATTTCGTGAATCAGTAGCGGCGCATACCCTTTTTTCTGGTAGCTCTTGTTTGTTTCCAAACCAAATTTAAAACTCAAAAACACCCGGTTACGGTACCGGGCGGGCAGTTTATCGAGAAAAACTTTGAACTTGGACAGAAGCTGGTTGAGATATGGCACGTGCTCCCGGGTCACAGGTCCTGTAACCAACAAGGTGATCGTATGATTTGATAAGTCAAAAAAGTTTATGAAATGTTTGTGGCCCAGCAACGCTTTTAACAAATCAAATCCACGTGAAATATCTTTGCGTGCCAAAATCCTTGTGGGTTGCACAAACAGTAAATTGTTGACGGACAGGTTACATTTCAGTCCATCCTCCGCGCCAAGAAACAGCGGTTTGCTTTGTTGCGCGCTTTGAATCGGCGAGTTCGTGTAACGCGCCACCGATTCACTTCGCAAACTGCTGGTAGAAGCAGCCAGCAACACCTGGACTCTGCCAAGAATGTCCAAACGGTCGTATTTCCGCACCGGCTTGTACTTGTCCTGGTCAATTACCGTGGGAATCGTTGCAAGGTTTCCGGGGCTGATTCCAAAAGTTTGAACCAGAGTATCTTTCTGTTTGTTGTTCAGCGTGGTGTGAAACCACAAGGGGCTATTCCATGGAAACAGGTTTTCCACGAGGCTATGGACCTCACCCAGGTGCGCATTCCTGAAAAAATGATCCCGTAATCCCGGGGCATCATCGTCATTTTTCCACTCCGGAGAGCCGTTCTCCCAAAAGAAATCATGACAGTTGTTAAACACGGGAATCTTCAGTTTTTCGGAAACAATAACAATACTGAGCGCCAGCGCCACGTTACCAGGGTTGGAGCAGACATTAACAGGAAACAACAACGCAATATCATTCTTGACCACATACTCGCCCAGCTGCACACAAAGTTGCTTTGTTTGCTGCCACAAGTTCACTATCAAACAGTTGTACTCGTCACTGCCCCGCTTCAGTGTTGTTTGAAAAAAGTCCTGGTAACCATCCCAGTCAACAAAGCCGCCCCCTCCATCGAGAACAAATTTTTTCCAGCGTTTTTTGATAGCCGCATCGGACTCGGGTTTGAACGTCTCAGCAATCCAATGAATAGCCGGTGCCTTTGACTCGCCGTTCCCTGCCCCATTGGATGACAAAATACTCTCAAGCGCCTCGGCGTACTTAGCAATTTCAATGGTAACGCCGTCAATTCCGTAATCAAACGTAATGAACGCAATTCCATTGCTCAGCGTATTTAGAAACGTCTCGGGGTTCCAGGCTTCATTCGCCGGAAGTAGACGTTCTTCGGCCAGTTTGTCCAAAAAGATCCCCAAATCGAACCAGGTCGGTTGGCCCAGATCTTTGAGGGTTTTTTTTAGCGTTTTCAGCTCATTTTTTCGGTTTTGTTTCATTTGAACGCTACTTGAACGCTTCAATTAGTTCGGTTAGTTTATCTTTGAGTACTTCATAGGAAAAATGCTTCTTTCCCAGCTCGAAATTATGTTCGCAGATTTCCTTGCAGCGTTTGGGATTGGTTATAATGTCGCGAATGGCAGCCACATGAGCATCCGTCAGGTTGCTGTCTTCAATCTGTACTGTTTCAAACCCTTTTGAACCAATGTCAGGCCAATAAACCGGTTCGTATTTGTTCACAAAAATTGGTTTTTTCGCCAACACACACTCAATGAACGCGTTTCCAAAACCTTCGTAGGTGCTGAAATATGTCACGGCAGTACTGTGCGCATATGCGTCTGATAATGAATACACTTTCTGCGCGTTTATGTCTTCTCCGGATTCTCTGAAGTGGCGAATCTGATACTCACCAAACTGCACTTGTTTCTGCAAATTATGTTTTTTAACCAGCTTCACCAACTCGCGATAATATCCGAGCCGTTCATCGTCCGCTTTACTACCTGTAATCATAAGTTTTACCCGCGGGTCATCGAGTCTGGCCACCAGTTCAATTGCGGTTTCAATACCTTTACGACGAACAATCCGTGTTATCTGCCCCAAAATGATGTCATCGTCCGTCCAACCAAATGAAGATTTGAAATCTTTATTGTACGCGTCCAGTGCCCCATAGTTCTGCGAAAAGTCCATCACATTGGGAACCACCACGGATTGCACGCCCAGTTTATCCTCCAGCATCGTCTGCGAATAGGTGTTGATCACCGCATGCTTCACATTGTCATTGTGCAGAGGAAACGTACTTTTTATGATTTCTCCAATATCTGAAAACGGCGTCTTGTAGCGATCACCGCGTTCCCAGTAAAAATCATGGTCATGGGTAATAATTGGAAGATTTGTATTTTCTGCAATTTTTCTAATGGCCATTCCCATAGAAAGGTGACACGGCAAGGCACTGGCATTTTCAGAGATCAGAAAATGAAGATTATTTTTCACAATCCAATGAAACATCTCATTGGCCAGCGACGCAGCGGTCTCGTTGAGATGGTCTATCAGTTGCTCCGATGTATCGTCCGGATAATAAAAGGCTCTTTTTTGCTCCCATTCACATTCTGGCGAAAAGAAAGACAAAGGCTTCAAAACGGCACAATGAAGATCCTTATTCAGCTCATTGTCCACTAGTCGCCCGGTGAGAATGAATATCTCATGCCCCATGTTCCGCAGGACATCGACCCATTTTTGTGTTTCAAGAGAGACACCATCGATATCTCCAAACCGTCCAATAATAATTCCAATTTTCAAAACAGAATCTTCCTCTCTTTGCTCTTCTCGTGAATTTGCAGGTTAGTGTGAGCCTGGATCAAGGTAGTCATATTAGCACATAGAAACTCAATATCCAACAGCCAACAAGGAATATCCAATATCCAAGTTAAGAAATGGAAACTTTTGCAACAGTTTTAGTGTTAATACAGACCCTATTACGTTGTTTTTATAGCATTTGGTCGATTGGAAATTCCTTGTTGATTATTGGATATTGAAAAGCACCGGGGATACATGCTATACCAGATGCGATGCTTAACTTCGTGCCTTATGTTGCGTGCAACATAACGTGCCATTCGAAACTGACCTGAAGAAAGAGTACCGTGAGTGGCTGGAGGACTACATAAAGCAGGGAGTTGAAGAAAAAATATTCACCAGATTTTCGAAAGCACTTGGAGGTTACACCGGGATGAGAAGCCCGGCTGTCTGCCTGGGCACCCTGCGTGTAAAACGAAAACTGGAAGATGATAAAGAATTATCCGCAAATTGACTCGTCTTAGTCATGCTCGGAATCAGCTAAACGGTTACCAGCAACTCGATTAAGCGATATATTTGGAACCGCTGGCCGATGCGCACCGCACTTGCATAAATTACACACCAATGCTATCATTATCTATATGTGGAAGTGTAGTTACAACCAAGTGTATAAAAATATTCTGATCAAACTGTATCCGAGTGTTTCAACCCAACCGATGGAAAGCTGGTCTCCACGCAAGGGTCAGGATGCGATCCTGCTGCGTATCCTTTCCTATACCCGGCCACGCCTTTACAGAATAAGACCTGATGCCCGATGCCCCGCAGCAAAGAGAACACACGCATGGAATCTGTGACGAAGAGGGCTTGCTGAATATCGTCGACGGACCTTTCGCGAGAGTGCTGCAACAGGAATGGCCGGACGGGAACGGCTCCACGCTCCCGATCTCGATCAGCAACATGCTCAGCAAAAAAGACAACTGCAAAAATGACTCCGAACGCCCTCTGATGGAATTTGAATAATGAAATAGAAAGGCTCGAATATGAAAATGGCAATACGAAAATCAGAACACCGAAAAGCGAACCCAACCCGAGCTAACCGCTGGATCATCACTGTGCT
>Ga0307990_1002473_pt1 | contig 14747 bp, 7 predicted proteins | sample EllFjometagen129_FD_203168 | JGI IMG/M metagenome (GOLD analysis project Ga0307990, IMG submission 203168) | Marine microbial communities from Ellis Fjord, Antarctic Ocean - #129 | ecosystem: Environmental > Aquatic > Marine > Unclassified | place: Southern Ocean | collected 2014-10-08
GTGCCCGATTCCGCAGACTCCGTTCATCACCGGATGGCGGGTGGAGACAGTCGATGGGATGGTCATCTATCAGCAGCAGTTCCCCGACATGCCAAAGGGACATAACTTTGAGATGCTGTGGGACCAGACCGATGGATATTGCAATCAGGTCCCGATTGGCATCTACAGGCTCGTCATTCAGACGACAACGGCGGGAGAGATCAATAACTACGTAAAGATCCAGCCGTGGCCCGGTCCGAGAAACTGGTGCAACTGCTGCTGCACGCAGATCGATACGCAGCCTTGCTGCATCTCGCACAGCCCATACATCGAAATCGCCCGCTGCACGGGACGCCCTTACGTGTGGGGATCAATCAGCATCCGCATTCACGTAGACCTAGGCACCTGGAGCGGTTGCGGCTGCCCGTAAGACAATCAAATTGTGCAAGACTTACTCGGGGTGACTGATACTCTCAGTTACCCCGATCTTCTTTGACAATCGCCAGCATCTCATCGGCTGCCAGTAACGATCTGCGTACTTATCGTTTCCTTGCCTTCGCAAAGACCTAAGAATAAACCAGTTCTCGCAAGAAGATGGTAAGCACATGATCAGGAAGAAATCAATTACCCTTCACATTGAGTGCGAGAAAGCTGTACAATAGATTGGTAATCGGGAAAGAAAGTGATCGCATTCTAATCAAGTGCAATGGCCCTGATGAGGACGGTCTGATTCTGTGGATATAGAGGGATTTGATCTTGGCCCAGGCGATGTCGTAGACGGACTAGAACCTGCTGAGCTTGTTGAGATAAGAAGAATATCTCCGTTTGGAGATAGGATGCTCATAGAGGCAGTAGGCATACAATCCCATCGTCTTATAACTCGACCAATATCCGGCGAGGAGTTTGAGGGGCTAACAAAGATACGGGGAACGGCTCGGATGCTCGACGGCGACGCCAGCGCGTTTCTCCTCGGCGCCGAAGCAGAACGTATCCGTATCGCCTATCAGTTCGATCCTTTGTTCGCCGTCAATTCCAGTGTAGTTGATCCGCTTCCCCATCAGGTGGAAGCCGTCTATCGCTACTTGCTCCCTCTGCCCCGTATTCGCTTCCTGTTAGCTGATGACACCGGTGCAGGGAAGACGATCATGACCGGCCTTCTCCTCAAGGAGCTGCTTTTTCGTGGTGTCATCAAGAAGATCCTTATCATCACCCCAGGAGGACTGACCAAGCAGTGGAAGGAAGACGAACTGCAAGAGAAGTTTGACCTGTCTGCTAGGTTGGTAAACAGGGCATCGTTCGACGCGGAACCAGATCAGTTCTCCCGTTACGGAGAGGGCATTTTCGTAGTTTCGATAGACTTCCTTGCACGCAATGATGGCTGCCGGAACGCCGCGCAGGCAACCCAATGGGACTTCGTAGTTGTTGACGAGGCGCATAAGTTGTCCGCGTATGAGTACGGGCGCAAGCTTGAGGCAAGCAAGCGCTACGAAGCTGTGGAGGCAATTGCCAAGAATACCGACCATTTACTCTTCCTGACCGCTACGCCCCATCGCGGCCGCAAGGACACCTTCCGCCGATTACTCATGCTCCTCGATGAAGACCTCTTCCAGAAGGATGAGTACGTATCTACCCGTGTACGCGAGCAGACGGAGAATTATCGCTTGCCAGAAGAAGATACCTCACTCAGCCGGGCGCGTAACCGGTTCTTCCTCCGACGTTTAAAGGAGGAAATGGTCAACTGGGATGAGACCCCGTTGTTCAAACCGCGGCATACTAAGACGATAGGCTACGATCTCACTCCACAAGAAAAACTTCTCTACGATAAAGTTACTAGCTATGTCCGGTCAAAGCGCAGACAGGCCAAGACCCAGAAGAACCGAAACGTGGAGCTAACACTCCTGGTCATGCAACGCCGTTTGGCAAGCAGCATTTCTGCTATCACTAAGACCTTGAAGCGGAGGCTCAACGCGCTCGATGAAGTAATACAGATTTTCACTGATCCCCACCGCACGGAGGCCGAGCGGCGCCGACTTCTGCATGCTGGCGTTGGGCCGGAGGACCCGAGAGACATAGCAGAATACGAAGGGCTTGATGAAGACGAACGAGAGCAGGTCGATCAACGCATCTTCCGACAAGTACTGACTTCAGATCCACAAGAGGTGGCGGAAGAACGAACTGAAGTAGAGCAGCTATACAAACTCGCAACCAGTCTCAAAGAACACAAAGAGGCGAAGTACCTGGAACTACTTGCCGTCCTCGATTCATCCGATATCATCCGCTCCGATGATGAGAAACTCCTCATCTTTACAGAACACCGCGACACGCTAGAGAGCCTAGTCAAACGCCTCGAAGACAAAGGATACAAGGTGGCAACAATCCACGGGGGAATGGACGTCGACCAGCGTAAGCGCGCTCAGCAGGAGTTTCATCGCCACTCCAAGATCATGGTTGCCACTGACGCTGCCGGTGAAGGAATCAACCTTCAGTTCTGCCGTTACATGATTAACTGGGACATTCCATGGAATCCGAACCGTCTGGAACAGCGAATGGGGCGTATACATCGCTACGGACAGAGATCTGACGTTTGGGTGTTCAACCTCGTGGCGCGCAACACTCGTGAAGGAGCAGTCCTTCAGAAGGTGCTGAGCAAGATGGACGTAATGCGCGAACAGATGGGCTCTGATCGCGTATACGACGTGATCGACGAGTGGCTGGAAGAGGTTCCGCTTGTCAAGCTGATGGAGAGAGCGATCGATTCCGATGAAGAATCCAGTGTGGAAACAGAACTAGATCGGTATCTCGCTACTGCGTCAAGAGAACGCGCAAGTGATCTGGTCGAATTGCAGAAAAAGGCATCATTTGCATCTCGACTTGACCTTCAAGCGGCGCGAGAGCTACGCGACGCGTCGGACGAGAAGAGGCTCCAACCGATGTTCATTCAACGCTTCTTCGAGCGCGCGTGGATCGCCTGCGGAGGGACGATTATCGAGGATCGTAATTTTCCCGTCTGGCACTTGGGCTCGATCCCTACGGTCTTGAAAAAAGTAGCGGCTGAAATCAAGAAGCCTATTCCCGACAAGTACGATATCACATTCGTCTTTGATAAGAAGCTTCTCAGCGTCGCCAGCCCAGTGCGTATTCCCGAGTACACAAAACTGCTCGGACCGGGTCATCCTCTGTTTGACACACTGATCGAATGGGCAATCAAGGAGGCACGGGAGGCGTTCGCAAAGGGGACACGATTGGTAGACCCGAACCTTTCTGAACCAAAACGGATTTGGCTCGTCCGCTCCACCATCGAGGATGGCCGGTTGGCGCGGGAAAAGCGTCTGGCACACGAACGCTTGATCGTTGTCTATCTGGATCGTTCAGGACTACAAGCAACCTCGCCTTCGTATCTGCTCGATTGCCTTCCGCCAGAAAGAAAGCTTGATCCCCCTGATTCGGCGCCACTGAAAGCCGAAGAGATCCAAAGTTGGGTGTATGATGAAATCACCGAAAAGCAGTTGGAATCAATCCGCCTACTACGTCAGGAAGAGAGCGACTTGCGGCGAAAGTATCTCTTGGAAACGTTTACTGATCTTATCATAGAACGGCAAGGAGAACTGAATGAACTCCAGCAAGCACAGCTCTTTGGAGAGGCAAACTACGAAGAGGCGCAAAAACTACATGGAAAGATTGAAGACCTCAAGCAGCGTAGGGAAGAGCGTCTCGCTGAGCTGGATAGAATGCTCCAACTGCGAGCGAACCTTCCTAAGATTCTGACCGAGGCCGCTGTTCTTCCTGTTCTCTCGGTAACTGAGGGTAGCTCGATTACGAAGGGCATCCCCATGCGTAGGGATGACGAAGTGGAGCGCATTGCGATGGAAGTTGCTGCAAGTTACGAACGTAATCGAGGATGGACCCCAGTTGATGTCAGCCAAGAGGGAGAGCACTATGATATACGTTCTGTGGGGCCCAACGGCGAGAAGAGGTTCATCGAAGTCAAGGGACGAGCCCAGAGTGGGGCAATCATGCTTACCGGTCCAGAGGTGGACAAGCTGCGACAGCTTGAGAACCGGGCGTGGCTGTACATAGTTACTTCCTGCAAGCAGGAAAAGCCAAAGCTTCACATCATTCAAGACCCAATCTCCAAGCTGACCCCAGAGATGCTGTATAGGCAAATACAATTCCTAGTTGAAGAAAATGATTGGGCATCAAAAGGTGAAGGCATCGAGGCGGGAGGATGAAACGGGCCGATCTACGCGAGCTACACTACATCACCCCGATCGCAAACCTTGATTCCATCATGCATCGGGGTCTTCTATCCAAACGCAGGGCCAAATTGCTCGGTCCTGAGTCCATTGCCATGGAAGAAGTGCAGGAAAGGAGGGAAAACAAGAAGGTCCACGGAGCTCGCCCATTGCACGAGTATGTGAATCTCTATATCTGCGCTCGCAATCCGATGTTGTTCAAGCGAAAAGATCAGCATGCGAAGATCTGTGTTCTTCGCATCAGCACACATGTTTTGGACTCACCTATGGTAGTAATAGCCGATGGGAATGCTGCCAGCGACTATACGGGGTTTTGGCCAGCGCCCGAGGGGCTTGCCTATGTAGATGGCGATATAGTGTTTGCGGAATATTGGAACGATGCGGATGAAATTGCCAAATGGAGGAAGAAGAGGGTAAAATGTGCTGAGGTGCTTGTGCCAGATAAGGTGGATCCGGAGTTCATTCTCGGGGTGTATGTGTCGTGTGAACAGGCGAAGCAAAGCGTGGAAGCGATGGACCTGTCTTTGCATGTGAAAGTTGATCCACACCTGTTTTTCATGAGCTAAGGAGGCGGAAAGATGGTCAAGGTTCTTACTGGTAACCTATTCGATTCCGAAGCACAGACCTTGGTCAACACTGTCAATTGCGTGGGAGTCATGGGCAAGGGTATAGCCCTTGAGTTCAAGAAGCACTTTCCCGATATGTTCAAGGACTACGTTGCAAAGTGCAATGCCGGAACGGTTAAATTAGGCAAGCCCTACCTCTACAAACGGCTTCTACCTCCTTGGATTCTCAACTTTCCGACCAAAGATCATTGGCGATCTATGGCCAAATTGGATGACATTGTTCACGGGCTGGAGTATCTGCTGCAACACTACAAGGAATGGGGAATCGAATCACTTGCCGTGCCGCCGTTAGGATGCGGACAGGGACAACTTGAATGGAGGATCGTTGGCCCAACGCTCTACCGTTATTTGAAACCCATGAATATTCCTGTAGAGCTATATGCACCTTATGGCACTCCGCACGAGGAACTTCTCCCGGAGTACCTTGAAAGAGGCGCACAAGTGTCCATGCCAGAGCCGGAGTGGATCGAGCCTGCTTGGGTGGCGTTGGTGGAAATAGTGGATCGCATTGAGAGGCAGCCCTACCACCCTCCAGTTGGAAGAGTGTCTTTTCAGAAGATTGCCTACGTTGCGACAGAAGAAGGTTTGCCGACTGGATTAGAATTTCGCAAAGGAAGCTTCGGTCCGTATTCGCGCGAGTTGAAACCACTCACCACGCGACTGCTCAACAATGGGCTAATAGCAGAGCGACGCCTCGGGCGCATGTTTGCCGTACAAGTCGGTCCCACATTCCAAGACGCTAAGAAAGCCTACTTGCGAGAAGTGGGACAGTGGGATCCGATCATCGAAAGGACCACGGACCTATTTATGCGTATGAATACCGCGAAAGCAGAGATCGCTGCGACCATCCTATTCGTCGTGAAATCGCTCGAAAAATCTAAGAGCGAAAAACCCACAGAACGTGAAGTACTGGAAGCTGTCATGAACTGGAAACAGCGCAGGAGACCGTCTCTCAATGAAGAAGAAGTGGCATTGTCTATCCGTAACCTAGCTGCCTTGGGTAGATTGAACGTGAAAGCCAGTCCTGATCTGCCGCTACCCGAGGAGGAGGTTTTGAATGTCTAGGTCTGGTGGCCTTAGGGTAATTGGAATCGTGGCTGTAAACCTGGAGATGCTTTATCCGCAGATCCAGTACCTCGTTGAAGAAAACAATGGAGAAACCCAGGACAAGGAGGTACCGGTACCAGGGAAACCCTCATGAAAATCAAATCAGTGCGAATCCGGAACTTCCGCTCCATAACAGAGCAGACTATCGAACTTGGCGATTACACGTGCTTCGTCGGTGCCAATGGCTCGGGAAAATCGAATATTCTTTATGCACTTAATGTGTTTTTCGGAGAACCAGGGATTCCGGGGCTCGACACCCGCCTATTGGAGGAAGAGGATTTTCACGGCAAGAAGACAAATGAGCCCATAGAGATAACCATCACGTTCTCTGACCTTCCGGCGGAAGCCAAACAAGATCTCTCCCATTACGTTCGCCAAGATCAGCTTGTCGTTTCAGTTGAGGCACGATTTGACGTTGATACTGGCAAAGCCGAGGTTAAGCAGTACGGCCGCCGGATCGTGATCAAGAATTTTGCACCGTTCTTTGAAGCTACAAAGGAAGGTAAAAGGGTCGCGGAGCTAAAGGAAATATACAACAAAATTCGGGAAGAATACACGGATCTACCATCTCCAGGCACCAAAGATGCTATGACAAGGGAGCTTCGTTCTTATGAGGAGGGTCATCCAGATAAATGTGAAGAACTTCCTAGTTCTGATCAGTTCTACGGCGTCTCCAAAGGAGCTAATTATCTCGAGAAATACATTCAATGGGTTTACATACCGGCCGTCAAAGATGCGTCGAGCGAGCAGGTTGAAGCCAAGAACACGGCACTCGGTAAGCTGTTGGCACGTACCGTGCGATCTAGGGTCAACTTCAAAGATCCAATTGATGCTATCCGCAACGAGATGCAGGAGAAGTACGGGAAACTTCTTGCTGATAACCAGGCACAGCTAGAAGCAATATCCAAAGCACTCAGGAATCGACTTAAAGAGTGGGCACACAACAACGCAACACTTAGACTAGAATGGCACCAGGATTCCGAAAAGGGAGTTCGTATCGATGAGCCATTTGCGCAGGCCATTTTAGGTGAATCTGGATTTGAGGGGGAACTGGCGCGTTTTGGTCACGGGCTTCAGCGTTCGTTCCTTCTAGCGCTCCTCCAGGAATTGTCAGGTAGCAATATAGATAGCGGCCCTAGATTGATTCTTGCTTGCGAGGAACCAGAGCTTTATCAACATCCACCCCAGGCACGGCATCTTTACGATGTACTACAGAAATTAAGTGAACAACAGTCACAAATACTTGTTTCTAGCCATAGTCCATATTTTGTTACGGGAGAAGGCTTCGAGGGTGTTAGAATGGTCTGCAAATCGAACGGTGCTACTTCGGTCACAAGGACGACATATGATGAGGTCTCAGAACTCCTCGCCAAGGTGCAAGAAAATGATCCGGTCAAGACAACTGGACGGTTAGCAAAGATTCACCAGGCCCTTCAGCCGGGCCTTAGCGAGATGTTCTTTGCCTCCAGGATTATATTTGTGGAGGGACTTGAGGACACTGCCTACCTGACGACGTACCTTCAGCTCCTGGGTTTGTGGGACGAGTACAGACGACTCGGGTGCCATGTTATCCCTACTAACGGGAAAAGCGAAATGCTTCAGCCCCTTGCGGTGGCCAATTGCCTGCAGATCCCTGCTTTTGGCGTGCTCGATGCCGACGGGGACAAGCCGGACAGAAATGGAAACAGAGAAAGGCATCGTAAGGCCAATGAGGCAATCTTGCGTTTATATGGGGTAGAGGACCCTAATCCGTTTCCGTCGCATACATTGTGGGAAAGAAACGTGGTCATGTGGCCGTCAGACATAGGAAAGGTTGTCGAGGAGGACATTGGCAAGGACGATTGGGATAGATTCATATGTGAGGCCGACAAAAAGTACGGCTATGCAGGGAATCTGCGCAAAAACATGCTTCACATCGCATCAAGCCTCGAGATAGCCTGGAATGCTGGTAAAAAATCGCGGTCTCTTGAAGACCTATGCAAGAAAATTATGGAGTTTGCAAGAAATGAATAATAAGCCCCATGTTTCGTGTCCTTGCCTCATCGAAGTTGCGCTTCCGATTCGGGAGATTTCGGCCGAGAGTGTGCGGGATAAGAGCTTGCGGCATGCGCATATTTCTACGCTGCATCTTTGGTGGGCTCGCAGACCATTGCCTGCATCGCGGGCGATTGTCTTTGCTTCTCTTGTGCCGGATCCAGATAATCCACGCTGTCCGGAGGACTTCCGCCAAGCTGTGCAACGGTTGCTGAAAGACGATGTCCCCTCGAAGCTACGAAGCTACTCTCGTGGACGGAACACAACAACCGACGAAGATCCATACCGACCGTACGAGGGCGTTCCGGACACCCTGCGTAACCGCCTTCTGATGTTCATCGCCAAGTGGTCACCGGAGGCACTTGCGTTCAATGCAGGAAGGAGAGTAGACAAGCCAAAGCCGAAGGAACTCTTGGATGATCGCTCACTGGTCAAATGGGAGACGTCGAATCCCAAGAATCCGCAGGGCCAGGAGGTTCTCCGTATTGCGCAGGAATTGGTGAAGATCGCCAATGGCGGTAAAGCTCCTACAGTTCTCGATCCTTTCGCCGGCGGCGGTGCAATTCCGTTGGAGGCAGGACGGCTTGGCTGTAAAGCGATCGCTAACGATTATAACCCGGTCGCTTATCTCATCCTGCGGGCAACATGCGAGTTTCCGCAGAAGTACGGACGGATTGATGGATTAAGCGAGCGGGAGATTGAAAGACCAAAGCGTGAGCTTTCCCAAGGCCAACCAGAACAAGACGATATGTTCTCATCGCAATCGCTCAGTCACTCGATCGACGAATCGTTCAATCCGCTTGCCTATGATGTCGAAAAGTGGGCGAAGTGGATTTTGGAACGAGCACGAGAAAAGATCGGGCACTTGTACCCAGCAGGCAAAGATGGGATGCCTGTGGTTGGCTACCTCTGGGCGCGAACGGCCCCTTGTTCGAATCCTTCTTGCCGTGGCGAGATGCCACTTCTCCGCAGTTTGCTTGTCTGTAACAAGAAGGACAAGAAAGTTGCTCTCACGATGGATGTCGACAAGGAGCAGAAGACCGTCCAGTTTGGGATTGCCAAGGGGAACGAGATCGAGCGGACGGAAGGGACGAAACGAGCTAATGGGCCAGCGATCTGTCCGTTCTGTGAGCAGCCTACTTCTGCAGCGCAACTGCGGCGTGTGGGACAGGAAGGTCGGATGGGCAAACGCATGGTCGCCGTGATTGTAAAAGGAAAGAACAGCAAGGATTACCGTTCGGTGGAGGACAGCGATCTCGCTGCGTTCCGGGAAGCAACGGCAATGGAGGTCGAGCAGCTGAATGAACTCATCCGGCCTGAAGTGACCGCCAATCTACAGCACGTTTCAAATCGTGGAGATATTACAGTTTATCTTTACGGCATGAAGACATGGGGCTCGTTGTTCAATCCCCGACAACTTGTGTCAATGCAAACCTTTGTGGAAACACTGCACGAAGCACTGAACAAGATGGAGGATGAAATCACCGACGAAGATTACCGCAAGGCGGTGGGGATCTATCTAGGGCTGTGGGTGAGCCGCAACTCAATGAGAATGTCATCCGTGGGTAGATGGGACATAGGAGGAGAAACTTTTCAAACACCATTCGATGGGGCACGTCTTCCTATGAAATGGGATTACCCGGAGGTTAACCCGTTCAGCGATGTGACCGGTGGATTTGCGAATCAGTTGGACTGGATCCTTCATTTCTTGGACCGTGAATCGCTACCTGGCGAACATGCTCATGTTCTGCAGGGTGATGGCGCCCGGCTACCTGTTCAAGAAGGAGCTAGCGATGTTGTTGTAACGGATCCTCCTTATTTTGATGAGGCAGCATATGCAGATCTCTCAGATTTCTTCTACATTTGGATTAAGAGAGGCCTTGGTGATTTAATTCCCGAAGTACTAAGCACTCCACAGACGCCAAAAACGGAGGAAGCAACTGCATTGAAGCATCGCTTTGGTGGAGATGCCACGGCAGCCAACCGGCACTTCACGGAAAAGCTCACCGAAATCTTCACCGAAGCTAAGCGTGTGTCCAAGAGCGACGGGGTCTTCACCGTCATCTTCGCGCACCAAGCAACGGAAGCCTGGGTAGCATTGATTCACAGCCTGTTTGGAGCTGGATTGACCGTTGATGCTACCTGGCCTGTCAAGATGGAGCTGAAAAACCGTCCGCGTGGACAGAAGTCAGCCGCATTGGAGACGTCGATAGTTGTCGCCTGCCGTCCTCGGATCACTGGAAGCGCGGCATCATTCAAGGAGGTGCGCAGGGAGATCGAACGGGTCGTTCAGGAGTCGGTGCGGCGCTTTTGGTCATACGGATTCCGCGGGGCTGATTTGATCGTCGCCTGTTATGGCCCAGCCGTTGGCGTCTTCGGCAAATATGAGCGTGTCGAGAAGGCTGACGGCACACTAGTCGCAATCCCAGAACTGTTGGAGCTGGCCAAACGGGCAGCGCGAGATGCCATCGCGGGCGAGTTCCGCGGGGACAACCTATCGGCGCTCTACTACGTCTGGGCAAACCTTTATGGGGTGTCCGAGCAGGCATGGGACGATGCGCGGATGGTAGTTCAGATTGGTGGGCAGTCCGAGAACGCAATGGAGGTGGCCCGCCAGCAGGGGATTTTCGTCGTGAACGGCTCCAAATGCCGTCTCGCGATGCTCTCCGATCGGGCTAGTCTGCGTGGTCTTGGTATTGACGGAGATTCGCCACTGATCGATTCTCTGCACCGAGCTATGCAATTGTGGAAGGAGGAGAGACGCAGAGACCTTGTTTCGTACCTAGCTGAACGTGATCTTCTCCAGGACGGGCCATTCTGGAAGCTTGCTCAGGCGCTGTTCGATGTGCTCCCGCACAATGTCGAAGATTGGAAGCTGGTGAGTACACTCTTAAGCGAACGACCAACGTTAGTTACTGAAGGGAGCCAGAGCAAAGGACCAGGGGAACTGTTCGACAATAAAGGATGAAAGATGCATAAGGGAGAGATCCTGGGTGATAGGAGAAACAGAGTTTGAAAAAACAAAGAACGTTATCGGCGGGCGTGCCTTTCCAGCGAACAAGTATGGCGTGGTGCTGACATGAGAACTCCAGAACAGCTAAGATGGGATCGGAGAGAGGTGAAACGGGGGTGGAAGCAAAGATGCCTTCATACATAGGACCATGTTGGGAGGGGCTTTCCATATTACGTAATTCGCTGCTCGCGGTTGTTGAACGAGAGCTGAAGAGAGCCTACGGTGAAGAGGAATGGTGGAAACGCGGCGTAGCCCCTCGGTTCGATAAACAACGCCAAGTGCAGTTGCAGAGAATCTTCGAGGCCCGACGGACGAATGTTCTCGTTCCTTTTAAAGGTGACGAAAAGGAGCTCCTAGATCTGAGTGATCTTTACAAGATTATCGAAGGTGAGTGGGCAAAGGTGTTTAAGGATTGTTGGAGCAAGTCCCCTCTTCCCTGGCTGAAGGAAGTCCTTGATGTTCGCAACACACTTGCTCATCCAACCAGCCAAGGTATCGATCATGATATGGCTAAACGCCTGCTGCAAAACTGCCGCTATGTTCTTTCGGATGTAGATTCCGATGCAACGGAGATAATTCAGAGTATCGAGTCACGGATCGATCTACCTCCTTTGGATGATAAGCTTCAGCCCTGGTACGCAATTGCCATTCCGCATAAGGATATCCGCGAAGGGCGATTGGCGGAAGCCGTCTTTGCCGCGGATGTTTGGGCTGTAAAGCAGGGGACAGCCCCGGACGTGTATCTCGATCCGGAGGAGTTCTATCGCAAAACATATATGACTTCCGGGTTAGAGACTGTGCTTGGGCACGTGGCCACTGGTTTGCATCCGGATGGAGAGATTGGGGATCGAGCCATCAGTCTACAGACCGCATTTGGGGGCGGGAAAACCCACATCTTGGTCGCCTTGTGGCATCTGGCAAAGCATGCAGACGCGCTCAAGATATCGCCTGACGGAGAAACACTCCGGGAGATTCTAGGGCAGAGATTTCCCGATCAATCCTGCAACCTGGCCGTGTTCACCAACCAGACATGCGATGCTACGCAGGGACGCACAACGCAAAAGGGGATACACACCCATACCCTCTGGGGTGAACTAGCTGTTCAGCTTGGAGGCAAGGAGCTTTACGAGAAGGTGCAAGCAAACGACGAAGCCCGGCGCGTTCCTCAGGGGCTGTTTGTCGATATTCTCCGCCAGGCGTCGCCGTGCTTGATTCTGATCGATGAACTGGCGGACTACTGCGTGGGTGCCGCGGCTGTTCCGGTAGGAGAGACCACGCTGGCAGATCAGACGATCTCGTTCATTCAGCAGTTGACCGAGGCGGTGCAGCAGGTTCCAGGGGCAGTGGTGGTGGCCACTCTTCCGGCAAGCAAGTATGAGGTGACGCAAAGCGAGAAAGGGCAGGAGATATTCACTACATTGGAGAAGCGTTTCCAACGCCTGGCTGCGGATATCAAACCGGTAGCGGATGATGAGATTTACGATGTGGTGCGAGCACGCCTGTTCGAGTCGATCACGCGACCTGAGTTCCCCGATTACCCGCAACAAGTGGCCAAGGTTTATCAAGAGATGTATGCCTCCCACGCCGGAGAAGTGCCAACTGAAGCGGCAAGGAAAGACTATCGAGAACGGCTAGCACGTGCGTATCCATTTCATCCGCTGTTGATCGACGCGCTTTACACCCGTTGGGGTTCTCACCCCGACTTCCAGCGCACCCGTGGTCTACTGCGTCTATTAGCGAGCATTGTCGGTGATCTGTGGCAGCGGCGAAACAGCAGCACGCAGACACAACACCTCATCCAACCGTCTCATCTGCGTTGGTCGATCGATGCGCTGCAAGCGGAACTCACCCGGTTATGGGGAGTGCCGTATCAGTCGGTAGCAGCGGCTGATGTGATCGGCAACAGGGCCAATTCGCGGGTGTTTGACGAGGAACGCGGCGGGGATTACCTGCGTGAGGGGATTGCTCAAGGAATGGCATCCGCCATCCTTCTTGGGTCGTTTGGTGGACAAGGTCAACGAACGGGGTTTAGCACCAAGGAGCTGAGGCTTGCCGGATCACGCAGCGGAGTCAATTGGGGATATCTCGACGGTGCGATTATGGAGTTGGAAAACCGTTGCTTGTACCTCCACCATGCTCTAGCTGGCAACCTGGGAAAGCGTTATTGGTTTGGGACTAAGCCGACTCTGAACAAGCTCGTTGTGCAGTACCTCCATCAAAGCGCCAACGAGGACTTTGCTGAGGAGATTCTCCAAGATCTGCGACAATCAGCGAAGAAGCAATCCAGTAGAGAGGAGTCGTGGAGCATGCTAGTTGACCCAAAGCCGGATCTCCCCGAGCAGAAGTCCCTTGCCTTGCTCATCCTTCCTCCGTCGCTTGCGTGGGATGAGAGCGGCGGGGACAACTCTGTAATTCGCGATTATGTCATGGAAATAAATAGTCGATGTGGCGCCAAAGATCGATTGTATCGAAACTCTCTGATTTTTCTTGCCGCGACTTCCCGCGGGTTATCGCGCCTGCGCAAGGCATATCGCGAGCGTACCGCTCTGGAGGGGGTGCGGGCTGATTATTGGGAACAGCTTGACGAAGACCAAAAGCACGAGCTGAAGGAACGGCTTGAAAAGGCTACAAGCAGAACACAGGAAGCGCTAGGACCGGCGTATACCGTCACTTTACGGATACATGGAAGTGATGTAGAAATATCCATCTTGCCGGATGCGCAACGTACGTTTTCTCAACATCTCGCGTACTTGTGGCGGACACTCGTGGAAGAGGAAGAATGGATCCTGCGCCGCGTGGGATCGGTTACCTTAGAAAAAACCGGTTTAGTGCCAAGAGAGGGAGGGATCCGCCTGAAGGACGCCATCGATGCGTTCCTCCGGTTCACCGACAAGCCGATGATTACAACCAAACAAGCAGTGACCAACGGATTGATTCAAGCTTGCATGGATGGTCTGATCGGCATCGCTCGCGGGACAAGTCTATCGAATCTTCAAAAACGGTACTGCAACGAGAGAATACCGTTGGATCCCACAGAAGAAGGGGTATGGATCATTCCTCCATTTACTCCTGAACCTCGGCCAAAATCTGCTCCCGAAGGCACCGAACAGAAAGCAAGCAGTGTAGGGGCACCAGTACCTTCGAATTCGACTGAAACGCTGGACCCGCCAAAACAGGGCGTGAGACGCATTGTAATCCGTGGGACTGTCTCAGTTGAAAACTATACTGAACTGTTTCGCTGCTTCGTCAGTCCAGCCACGCGGATGAATCTGAGGGACCTCAGCCTCGGCATAAACTTCGAGATGAAGCCATCTGAAGGACAAACCATCGACGCCAACAACGATAGACTGAAGGCAATGAGGGAAGCGGCTCACCAGCTTGGCCTAGAGTTCGATCTGGATGAGTAATCCTTGAAAAGAGGAACTGCTTCCTGCGCAAGCCGGCATCGCAAATTCCTGATTGCGCATGGCAAGCGATACAAGTAAAATCCCCTTTACGCCTATGTTTCTCATCGGAGCAGTCCTCATCGGAGTTGTGCTTGGTTACGTGCTGAGAGGGAGGATAACCAACCTCTCGGGCCTCCGCTTGCGCTCATTGTGGCTAGTGGGCGTTGCGATACTAATTCAGTTTGCTATCTTTCCGCTTTTCTCCTCGCGTGCGCTCTTTCCATATGCGACGGCCGAGCTGCATCTTGCCTCCTACGGTCTTCTGTTCTTGTTTTTCATCATCAACTAC
>Ga0307990_1002475_pt1 | contig 14742 bp, 17 predicted proteins | sample EllFjometagen129_FD_203168 | JGI IMG/M metagenome (GOLD analysis project Ga0307990, IMG submission 203168) | Marine microbial communities from Ellis Fjord, Antarctic Ocean - #129 | ecosystem: Environmental > Aquatic > Marine > Unclassified | place: Southern Ocean | collected 2014-10-08
TAAGTTGTCTAAATGTATACTGGTAAAATTTAGAATTATTTAATATTCCTCCTCAAGAAATAACCCAATAGTTGCTACTGCTATTATGGTATACAATAATAGGAGTGGTCATAATAGGATTAATACCTGAAGAAAAGTATTAGATGATCCCTAATCCTGCCAATATAAACCAAGAAGCAATAAAGGCAAAGTAGCATAACTTAACAATATTTTCTGGTTTTATTTTAATTATATTTATCATTTAACTAAACGTTATTGTCCATCAATGGCAAAAAAGATCTGACGGATTGCCCATAGAACAAAAATGATTATTAGACACTGAATAATAAAATCTGTTATATTTATCATTAATAATAACCATACCACAAAGTAAAGTAATTGTAAAGCACGGAATAGCTTAATAACCTTAGTTAGTATTTTTTGCCAAATTCACAATCTCTATATATTCTTTGCTGTTGACAGAATCATTTCCTTAACCCTATCTCCCCAATCTTGAATATTCTCGTGTCCTTTCCAACATACTTTGACAGCTCCCCTCTTTACGGCTTCATCGTTCCATTCTGGAAACGTTGATATTGAAATAATTTTACTTTTGTTAAATTTTTTAAAATCTAAGATATGAAAAGAACCGCCAACATTACAATCTCTATCCAAGAGTATAATATCAAAATCTGGGTTCTCTATTTTGTTTACATAATCCTGAACTTCTGTGTATTCGGAAAAAACCGAAACGGAAAAATCAAAAGATTGATCTTCTTGTTCTATCTCATACAGCCTACCCATTAAAACTGACAATGTCTCAAGGTCGTCCTCTAAAATTAAAAGTTTCATAGAATTAATTTTAGTATACCATATACAAAATACAAACAAATCCTAAATCTTTTTCATTTTATATTCTATATAAATAAAATCATTAAGCCAAAACAAAAAATCACCTCACGGCGATTTTTTATTTGGCTCCACGAGACGGACTTTGTTAAAATCTGTTTAATACTAAATAATTAAGCTCATTATCCCGATGATCCAACCAGTTTGTCCTTGACGGAAAATATGTCTTGCTCGTATAATTTAAATTTAGGTTTAAGTTTATTCAAAGACTCCAAATCTTCACAGCCTTTTTCGCCAATTTCTTACTTCTTTCTTTGATTTCGTCTATGCCCCATTTATCGTAATTTAATAATTCTTGAGTCATTTGCATATCAGTATTCTCTTCATTGTAAAATTCCTTTTTGTCACTAAAAGAACTATTAGAAGCTTGTATATTCGGTCGTTTCTCTAATAAAGTTAGATTGCCAATACTTTTAATGTATGTATTTTTTTTATCTATTTCTAATCCAGAAAAACCAGGCCATTTAGAAGGATCATTCATTGATTTCGGAGCAATGTGTTCTATGTGAACATTAAAGCCACTGTTTATTACTATCCCTTCATTTCCGGCTCCGTAACCATCGGTTTCTATTTTATCTAATATATATTTTGTTTGATTGCTCTCTTGGAATTCAGAAGATTTAAACTTTTCTTCAAATTCATTATCTGATGGCAGATTTTTTTTCAAATAATCTCTGACATAACCATACCAATCAGCTCCTCCTTCAAAAGCATCTATAGCTAAATTATTATAGATAATGTCCAAATCCGATGTAGAAACCCTAACAATGTTTCTCCTGACTGCAAACACTTCTAATAATTTTAACAATTTAACAATATCTTCTGCTGTTTCCAATTTATTAAAAACTTTTAGAAGAAAAGTATAAGATGTTGTTGCCCGTATGGCTGAAAGATTTTTAAGGTGTTTGTTAATTTTTTCATCCTTGGACCTATCAAGAGCATCATAAGAAGCATTGGATATTTTTGCATAAAGAACAGATTGTTTTTTTATATCTTCAACAAAAGATTTAATGTTATTCATTTTGTCTAAAACGTCACAAAATTTATCATAAAGTCCCTCTTTTGTTATCTTGCCACGTATCCCATAAACCCCTGAAGACAAAAGATAATGCCTGAAATAACGAACTTTATCTATGCCTTCTAGATTTTCAATTATCTCCTCCCAAGCATCTTTGATTAATTCTAGGTCCAATTCCTTCTCAGATGTTATTTTAAATAAATGATTTTTAATAAGATCTACTGCGGATAAATCAAGCCCCCTGTCATTTAAAGTTTCGAATAAACGGTATGCTGATTTATCGCTATCAGTAAAAATTACTACAAAGTTTAATCTGTATATTATCTTGTTCAACAATGAATCAAAATCCATTTCCTCTAAAGATTCTAACTTCTTATTAAAAAATTCATACGTTCTATATATAGCACTACTTTTAATTTCGTTAAAGCTATTATTGATTAAGTTATTGTAAGTATCCCTATCCGCTCTACCCAATTGTAATTTTACTCTCTTGCCTCTTCTTAACACTCTAGTAAATAAAAAATCTTTGAGAGAAATTTCTTCATCTTCTTCGCTTCCGCATTTATCCATAATTGATTTAATCAATATCGATAAAGCTGTTAATCTTTGTTGTCCATCCACAACTTCCAATTCATTAAAATCTCCCGGCCTGTTTGTTTTTGATATTAAAACTATTGACCCAATAAAATGCATCTCATCAGATCCCAAGTCTAACGATACCAAATCATCCCATAGGTTCTCTAATTGTTCGTTTCTCCACGAATAGGGACGTTGATAATCCGGAACAACTAATAAGTTTGAACCTGTTTTTAAAAATTGTTCTAATGTTTGTTCGTTTACGGTAATCTTCATATTTTTATTGTTTAAAATTAGATTATTCCAACATAGCAATAAAATAATTTAAAATCAAGGACGCTGTTTAATTCCAGCACATAATAATTACTTTTTGCTATTTCTGTTCTGTCTCCCTTTCCGCCAACTTTTTCTTAACGCCTCTTATGAATCTATCTCTATTTTTGCCTACATTATTTCCTCCAATCAAAGCATTAACATCCTTAAGTTCAAACTCAAGAGAATTTTTAATTGATCTATATCCAAAGATTGTGATTTTTTTAATCTTCATGATTGTTTTAAAATTATAAACTCAACCTTGATCTAAAATCAGTTTTTACCTTTTTTGTATATTGTTCCATATCACTAAAATTTTCTTTTTTTAGTGTTGTTTTTACAAAATTATCTATTGAGTATGGCTTCATACTCACTTCGTAACCTTCTTTTTGTCCTTTAATTGCAGAAATATCATAAAATTCTTTTGTATCTTCGTGAACGACTGGAGCGACAAAAGACAAGTATTTTATGAAATGACTTTTAAATTCATCGTTCGAAGATAGGTGTCTAATTACAGAAGTTGTTTCGTGGTTTAACTGTTGAGTTTTATTGCGAATTAAAGTTACTTCAATTAGCCAGTAAATTTTTGGTGAATATATTTCTATGTCCCCAATATTTCCCGGGGCATGAGAGTAGGGCTTTCCTATGTGATCAGTTTTATAGTTTGGACGAATTGAAAATCTATTACCATATTTAAGAGCAACAAGAATCGAAACATAAAACTCTAATTTTAGAGGTTCTGGAATTTCTTTAAACTCATCAATAACAGTTTTTCTTGTGCCTATTTTTTCTATACTTTCAACTATTATATTTTCATCTATTTTATAATTTTTGATAATATCAAAAATTTTGTTTACATATATTTCTCCGTTAATTTTATCACTCTCCCTGTACTTTCGTACAATACTTAAAAATTCGTCCGTCCTTGTATCTAATTTCTCAAAATAACTCTGCGAGTTAACTTTTTCTTTGTCTGAAATAGGGAAATCAATTTTTAATAAATCTTGTATGTATTCCAACTTGTTTTCGTTTATTTGAATCAATTTTTTCCCCGAATAACGGATAGAAACAAATCCTGAAATTATAAATAATCTACGAACAACATCGGGGTAGTCTTGAGTGATTGTTTTAATTTTTGTCGTGGCTCCAAAATGGGTTTTTACAAAATTATAAACTGTTTCGTAATCTTTAAATTTATTCTCCGCGATAAGCGATAAAAACTCATCCACATTACCATTCGGACTAAACATCGCCACTACAAACTGCTCATAGCTTAACGACTTATTTTTTTCTCTTAATTTTAAAAGAGCCTCAAGAATAAAACGAAAGAAGTTAAAATCATTGCTTACATTTCTATAGGGGGACTTTCTGTTATATTTAATCGCTTGAAGCGAAAACGCTTCTTGTTCGTCAATTTTTCCATCTATAAATTTTTTAGCAATATCAGAAAATTTAAACTCTTTCCCATATTGGGCAAAAACAAAGCCTAATTCTGACGGAGTTCTCATGTATGTCCAAAAGCGAGATTGATATCCCATCGGGAAACCACCATCGGCTCTACGTGTGCTATTTACTTCGATAATTTTTTCTTTTATGTCGCTAATTTTTGTTTTGCCAGTAATAACAATACCATTACTCGATACTTCTCCGACTAAATACAAATGAGAAATTATTTTAAGTAGGTTTCTATCATTCAGTATTTGTCCTTCAAAACTTTTAAGAGCAGTTAAAAGACCGATGTATCTTTCGGGATTTCTAACGGCAGTTTCAAATGCCATTTGCTTATATGTCGGTTTTCTTTTTACTCCTTGTTTCATAATTTTAATAGTTAGTAATCAGAACTTCCTTAATTCTCTTTTTTGTGTTGTTGTGATAACTAATATAATTGCTTTTAATATTGTGGACTTTATATTTCTTCATCCATTTAATCAATAAATCGTTTTTACTCCCGTTGTAGTGCGTAACATTGGACAGGGCAAATTTAACGCCTTTCTTGTCTAATTCGTCAATCAAATTCAATAAGATAGTTTCTGTGTCCTCACTCCACAACTTGTTGTATTCGCTCGCGGCTATCAAGTATGGCGGATCAAAATAGACAAAATCTCCCTTCTCATAAGCTCTTTGTTCAAAAAACTTTCTAAAATCTTGTGAAGTGAATTTTATTTTTTTACCTTGTACAAATTCAAAGTAATTATTCAGCGCGATTACAACGTTTTTATTAAAATCGACATTCCCAACAGGTAGATTGAATTTGCCTCCACCATTAAATCTCAACATTCTGTTGAATCCGTATATCAGCAGAATATACAGAATGAGGGGATCATTTTTCTTATTTTTATTGACATGTATTCTAAGTTTTTCGTAACCCTCTTTGTTGAATCTTGCGTAGTAGGTTTTTTTGAACTCTTTTTTAAGAGAGACTGGGACAATATCATTCTTGTATGAACGAGACAGTTTATATTTATGAATAACTTTCTCAACATCCCTAAAAAACTTTTCTGGTCTTTCCGCACTTGATATTAAGAATTTATGTATATTTACAAGATGTTTATCAATGTCGTTCAAAAAATATCTTTTCGCTTCTACGTTCAAAAAAACAGTGCCACCTCCAACAAAAGGTTCATAAAAATTATTTATTTCTGTCGGAAACAAATCTGATAATTGCTTCATCAAGCGATATTTGTCCCCGACATAAAAGAGAGGTGATCTTTTTATTTTTTTAATCATGGTTGGTATTGGTTACAAACAAATATTCTTTGTGATTATTAAAATCCGTATTTCCCGCATTAAAATGCCGATAGTCTTTTTCAAATATTTTTGTTTTTCCTCGCTTGGTTAGAATATTTTTAATTTCCCTAAGTGTAATTTTGTTCTGCGATGAATTGCTTTTTGATTCATAGGTATTGTTGTATGACACAACCAAATAGTTTGCATTGATATCATTTACCAATTCAACAAATCTATCTTTCGCGCTCACTCGACAATAGTCACTCATATTCTCTGGTTCAGGTTTTAATGCTACCCCATGCAATTTTGGCTTATCCCATTTTGTGAGCGTTTCAAGAACGTGGTAAAACCTGCTGTATTGTCTGGAATTATAAGGAGGGTCGATATAAATAATGTCTGTCTGTATTTTTTTTGCCAATGAATTTGCGTCCTCTCTAAAAATCAAGGCAGATTTTACTTCAATCGGGTCTATGGGACGCATGAAAAAATTATCTTCAACAAATTCCTTTTTGAAGTACGCATCATAATGTCCTACTGTATTTGCAATTTTATCCGTTGAATAAAGTAGTGAGGAAATAAGCATGTGATATTCTCGTTCTGTAAGGTTATTTTTATTTTCCTCAATATTCTCTCTAACAAATCCAATAATCTTTGCCGAATTTTTAGAGAAGAACTTTCCGCCAAAGTTTGTTGAAAAATAATTATCACCTAAATCTTCACCATTTATATTGTTATAGTTTTTTATGATGTTATTGATTTTCTCTTGATTCCAATCTCCCTTGTCGAAGAATGCTTTATATATTGCATGGTTTGAATATAGAAAATCATTCAATATAACTTCATCAAAATGCTTACTTGCCACAGCGGAAACAACACCAGTACCAGCAAAAATATCTGTGAATGATTTTCCCTCACACTCTTTATCTAAAATTGAAAAAATCCACTCTATTAGTTTTTGCTTATTTCCTATATATCTACGATTATGTAATTGAAAATGATTTTCCTTTACTTGTGGAATATTAAAATATGTTTCTTGAATTTTTTTTGCATTTATTCCATATGTAGGCTTTTCAATTTCTAACAAATCAAAAAGTGTTCCTTGTGCTCCATCTGCTACATAATCAAAACTTTTCTTTTGATCTTTTAGCTTTTCATAAAAACTAAAATGTCCAGTTTCAGAGAGAATAATAAAATCAATAACAGGAATTCCCATTATTCCTCCTGCTTGCGCAATTTTCTCGACAATCTGAATATCTTTTTCGCTTGGCGACGAATCTCCTGACGGATGATTGTGTACCAAAATCACACTTGCGGCATTTAACTCTGTTGCTGGATAAAAAATCTCTCTTGGGTGTAGTAGGGTTTTATCGAGAAGTCCAACACTCACAACCTCTTTCTTTAATAAAATACTTCTTGCATTGAGATATAAACAGACAAGATATTCTTTTTTCTTTTCTATAAGATCATAAGTGAGAGATAAAACATCTTTAGAATTTTTTATAATTATCTCGTTCGTTTTTCCGTCCGAATAATATCTTTTAACCAAAGAAATTGCTGACACAATTTGCAGTGCTTTTGCTCGTCCTATTCCAGAAACTTTTTGCAAGCTATCAACTGTGATATTTAAAAAGTTTTTACCAAATTTCTTGATAATCTGTTGCGAGAGTTTTTGAACATTCTTTCCTTTAATTCCACTTCCAAGTAAAATAGCCAAAAGATCACTTTTTGAAAGTGCTTCTGGTCCATTTTTGATAAATCTCTCGCGCGGTCTATCTATTTTTGGAATGTCTTTTATTCTTGCCACAATTTTATTCTACCAAAAAAATCGCCGAAAGGCGATTTTTTTATTAGCTCTGTGTACTAAATATACAATTTGACTCCCCAAATGAGAAAATTTTCGAACCTTCAAATGGGTGGATTCGCTTAGGCATCCAGAGATAACGCTGGGTCAGATAAGAAAGTTACTGGCTACTGAGCATCTGTCTAATAACTAGTTAAAGTATTTTATTCTTAATAATGAAATCTTTTACGATTTCAAATACTTTCTTATGTCCCCCTGAAGTTGGGTGCAATCCGTCTTCTAATAAATCTTGATAATCTTCTTTTATCAATTCCCCAAATATCTCAATAAAATAGATCCTCTTCTCTTTACAAAAATTACTTAAAATATCATTAAACCTCTTAATGTATTCATTTTTATAAGATTTATCTGTACTCCAAGGAATTGGAGTTGTTTTTGTTTCATCAACCGGAGTTAGTCCTACAAAAATAATCTTTGAAGAAAATTTCTTCGCAAGGTTCAATAATCTATCAAGATTGTTCTCGTATTCTTCTGGAGAAAATCTTAAACCATTTTTACTGTGAATAAATTGAGAATCATTTGTTCCTATCGCAAAAATAAACATCAATTCTTCGTCATTCTCTTTTAATCTTTGCTTTGTTTCAAATTCAAATCTCTCTAACAGGTCTTCTGTATTATTTCCAGAAACTCCAAGGCTATAGATTATGTATTCGTTCTCTGATTCAGATAAAGTTTCCTCATCTAAAAAGCTTTTTATTCTTTGAACCCAACCTCCTTTTTCTGTGTCCCAAGCTCCGTGAGCTATGCTATCTCCAAAAATTAAAACTTTTGTTTTTGTCATACATTTTATTTTACCAAAAAACTGTCTCTTTGGCTATTTTTATGCGTCTCGGTCTCAAGAACATCTCACTAGCGTGCTCCGTAGATAGAACAATTTCCGAATTTTTAGATGGATGAAAATTTATATGGAACCTCAAATAGTTTTAGAACAGATAAAGAAACTATTAGTAAATCACTTGACAAAATTATCCACAATTTGGTAGAGTATGGTATAATAAAAATATGAAGAAATCCAACGACCTTATAAAGATTCTATTGCCTTATGCTAAAAATAGACTTTGGGTTGTTTTGTCGCCAGACAGAAAAAAAGTAGTTGGTTCTGGGAAGACCCCCAAAGAAGCGTTAGAAAGAGCAAAAGAAGAAAAAGTTGAAAGGCCAACTCTACTTCAAGCTATTCCAGATTATTCTGGATTTGTTTCGTTTATAAAATAGATGAAATTCAAGTATATAAAAATGATGGCAGGTAAGCAACTTAAGTTTGTTTCCTTACCACTTCTGGAAATAGGTTTTCCGAAAATAAATTGTATGTTTTTAGTAGATTCTGGAGCCGATTATTGTTATCTTCCTGCTTCAATAGGAGAAGCATTAGGCATAAACATTGAAAGTGGAGAAAAACGAGAGAGTAAAGGAATTACTGGAAAATCGTTCACAGCTTATTTTCATACCATTAATTGTAAAATTGGAGGTTGGGACCATAAAATAGAAATGGGGTTTTCTTATAATTTGGGAGTGCCTTTCGGAATCTTAGGTAGGAATAATTTTTTTGATTTATTTAAAGTTTGTATAGACAATAAAAATGAGGAGGTTGAATTAAAACCATATAAATAAAAGTCAAATTTTATCTTAAATAAAAATTGCCCAGCGATGGGCTTTTTTGTTTGGATTTATAAAAAATAGGGGGATACCCTATTTTTTACCCACTCCAAGATAGTCATTAAATACTCTCACGCAAAACTTAAGATTTTGACAAATAGTTTTTCTCCTATTACAAATTTGCTTTTTGGGTACATTGATAGTCGTAATAATATTCATAATTCAAATCGCTAAAGAAATACCCTGGACGATAAATAGATTTAGAACACCAAGATACTACTTTTTGAGTACAAACACTGTCCCAGTAATTATAATCACCGTCCCAGTATTTATCGTAATGAACCGTAGAAGGTCTACATATTTTTGCTTTTTGAATACATCGAGAATCATAATAAAAACCAAAACTATCATAAAAATATCCTGAATAATCCGTGGATTTATAACAACCAGACGTTACTTCTTGAGAACAACTACTATCCCAAAAGAACTTACTCTCTATCTGGGGATTAAGATAATACTCTTCATAAGGCAGACAACAGACCCAGTTATTACACTGATTGTCTGAATAATAATTATTGCCATCGTAGTAATAACCAGAGAAATCCGAGGAAGCATCGCAAGGCTTGACGTATTGAGGATACACGCTGGCAGTTTTACCAGAAGGGATTTTTATTAAAGTTGCACGAGTATTGCGATACTCATCAGGAATTTCTCCACCAGTCCAATCCTTGCTCGTAGTTTCAATATAATAATAACATCTACCGTCAAGTTCATAATGCGTTCCAGAGTTGTCGCAATTCATATAAACACCCGCTGCCATATGTCCTGGTAATAAAATAAGAACAGCGCCATATCCCATTGCATCAATAATAGAAGCGGTTAGATAACTAGTATCTTCGCAATCTCCGTTTTTCTCAAAAAAGGTTTCAACGGGATATTTAGGATATTCATCATAGCCAGTAAAAACATCGTCTACGTACGGTAAGTTTTGAACAAAAGACACAGCTAACCAAACTTCATTAATATCACCTTTAGCGCCTTCTGAAATTCTCTTGCTTATCTTTTCAATAAAAGGATCATCGCTTGTAATGTATCCTATGCCCTCAACAGAACTTCTTGGCTTTGCTTTATAGTAATCATACCAATCTTCTTGAATTGATTCTGTCCAAGTCCAATTATGACCGCCATAACTCCAAGCAAACGTTTGGGGAATATTTCGTCCTCCCCCTGCCGGATGAGTATCTTTACTATCAATTATTCCATCACCATCAGAATCCGAATTCAAATCAGAAGTTCCTTTAGACAATTCCTCCCTATAAGTTAAACCATCGCTATCACTGTCAGCGTTCATTCTTTTCTCTTCAGCTTCCTTTTCTGATAATTTCTGTTCAGCAATTTCTCTCTCTAATTCTTCTTGAGCTCGTTTTATTGTTTCTTCTTTTGCTTTTTCTTCAGCTTCTTTTTTGGCTATTTTCGTCTCTCCAAGTTCTTCCTCAACTATTTTTCTTTTAGCTTCCTCTATTTTTAGTTGAGCGTCTTTATAATAAAAAGAATTCTCAGGAACTTTCGAAAACAAGTCTATAGCTTCTTGCCAATTTGTCTTCTCGAACTCCTCCAAAGCTCGAGTAAGTTTTACTTTGTCTTCAAGGTTTTTTTTACTTGTTTCTATTTCGTTATTTATCTTTTGTTTTTTTAATCCTAAATTTTTAACAACTAAACTGTTTTGAGCAATCTCTAATTTTTCTATTGCTTCATTGTATTTTTCTTCTTGTGCCAATTGTTTAGCTTCCTTCATAATTTTGGAAACTTTGTAGTATTCAAACCCGCCGTAACTCCCTGCCAAAACTATCGCAATAGAAACAATAACCACTACGAGTAACGGAATTTGAATAAAACCTCCTCGAATTTTAACTTTGTTCCCTGTCATAGTTTTTGTTTCTGATAATCAAAATTCCACTAACAATCAGTACAACCCCTACAGAAATTAAAATAAGCGAATTAGAAGAATAATAATAAGCTATTCCTTCGAGTTCCTTTGCTCCAGGAGTTTTCAACAAACCACCTTTGTCGAAAGTTTGATAAGAAAAATTAAAAATATTGTAAAAGAAAAGTCCACTGCCGACTATTATCATTATTTTACCTATATGTCTTTTAATTTTTTCTTTCATAGATTTATTCATAAAAATCTTCTATAAGGGCATTATACTCATAAACGAGATCGTTGTATTGGTATATCTCCTTATTGTATTCGTTTAATTTAGATTCATATCTTGCATAGACAGATTCATATTGAGAATGTAGCCGCAAATATTCATTATATGAAGCATTGTCTATAAAAACCTCATATGTTCTATAAGCTACTTCGGCCTGTTGCTCATAATAATCAACACTATTTTCTAATTGATTAGCTTCTTCATCTAAGGAAATTATAACCCAATTTAATCTAGTGATTTCGCTTTCTATTGTTTCTATTTTTTGTGTTGTTTGAATCGTCTCAATTATTCCCTGATAGCTATTGCCATCTGCTATTACATAAATTTCTGCATTTTCTAATCCATCGAAATCAAATACACTTTCTTCTTCAAATAACTTTATAGGTGTTCGTGTTTTAGGTATTCCAGCATCAATATCTAGCGGAATGTCTCCTATTTTAAAGTTCGTTCCTACGGTCTCTATGTAGCAATAACCAGAATTATATGAAGAGTATGCTTTAGGACACTTAACTGCTGACACCATATGGCCAACTCCATCTTCTATTATTGGATCGTAAGAGAATAAAGCAACTCCATAACCTAGTTCTCTTATAAGCGATGCGGCTAAGAAGCTTTTGCCACTACAAACTCCCTTATTATCATATAAAACTTCGTAGGGATATCTTGGATATAAATCCTCGGGTTTATTGGAATACGTAACCAATTCAGATCTATCTTCGTCATATGGAATTGATTGAACAAAAGCCACAGCGAATTGTAATAATTCATCATCCTTTAATCCGTCTTTTGAGGATATCGTTTTAATCCTCGACGCGATTTTAGAAACTGTGTTATCTTCTACGGCTTTCCCTGAAAATTCTCTCAAACAAGTCTCGTAATTTTCAATTTCCTGCCAACAATATTTATCTGGATTTGAGTTGTAATAATCATAAACTGTTTTATAAAAAGTCTCTGTCATAAGATAATTAGAGCCATTATATTCCCATTCAAAGGTCACGGTTTTTGGTTCTGATAGCTGAGGAAATTCTCTTGTTTCAAGATCACCATCAGAAATAACGCTCCAAAGAACTAAAAATGCGATAATTATAAAAAGAACTCGCCTCCAATGCTTATAAAAAATGTGCATTATGTTTGTATGTCTCTTTTGTCTATCTTGTTTTTGAGGATGGTCAATATATTCTGTTCTATACTTATCAGGGACTTCAGGATAATCACTCTTTTTTTCTTCTTTTATTTTTTTATAAATTCTCTCTGATATATCTTCTTCTATCTCAGAAGAAGATTTCTTAATTTTCTTAATTTTTTCTTTCATAGATTATCTAATAAATTTATTATCTTCCTCCGTGCACCAACCCATGCATTTATCAAAATTTTCTTGTTTCTCCTCTCCGCAAATATTTAGACATTCTTCAAGTGTTTTTTTGTCAGGATAAGATTTATTTAAACTCCAAATAACAAAAGCAATTAAAAAAATTCCTAACAATATTCCTATAAAAATATATTCGTGCTTTTGTGTTTCTGTCATAAATTTATTTTGGTTTATATTGATATTTTTTTAACAAATAAAGAATTAAAACTGCCGATAGGAAATAAGTTAAGACAGGAGTTATATGATATTCAATATCTGCCCCCAAGTCAACCAAGTAGCTCGATTCTCTATATTCTCTAAGCATCCCATTTATTGCCCAAGCTACTATTCCAATTTCAACAGGTATTGTCCAATAAGAAATAATAAATTGTTTAATTTTGCCCATAAATTTATTTTTTAGGCCTAAGGCTTCCTAAAACAATGTAATAAAATATTCTTTTTATTATCTCAAAAAGGAAAATTATTATTAGACCCATAACCATTAAAGTTCCTGTTATTTTTTTCCAGTTTCTTCCCGTATGGACCGAAACGAAATTATAGTTCTTTTTATCTGGTACAAAAGAGCTTCCCGAGCAAAGTTTTCTAATTTTGGAATCGTTGGTAGAAAAAGGCAAAAAATAATCGACAGAAGAGTTAAGTTTTATATTTATGCCATTTTGCTTGAGTAGTTTTTGGTCAACAGTTATTCCATTTCTACATTTTATGTAAGATTTTTCATTGTCGACTTCCGAAGAAAAAAGACCCGTAGCCGATAAAATAACAACGACAAGGATAGCAGTAGAAATAAAGGTTAAAATGTAAATTATCTTTAACGCCCTATACCAAGCTTTACTATTTAATTCACTAATTATTTTCATAAATTTATTTAATTAATTTATCAATGCTAATATTTAACCTTACTCATAATGCTTTATATCACTTTACTGCTAATTCCACGGAGTTTCAAGCTCGAAAGGTATTTCGAGACAAGAAATAACGGGAATAGTTACATCCAAACATCCAGCTCATTTGGGATAGCTTTTTTATCGAGCCATTTTTTAAAATCAAGATCGTTGTCAAACTTTTCTTTTATCAACCAAAGCAAAACAGTATTTTTGTATTCTTTCGGCACCGTCACAGAGTACTCATAATCTTCGCGATTGAAAAAATCTTTTACGCCATCCCCTGCATGGAAACCAGACATTTCTAAATCTCCGTTATCAGCAACAAAAGCGTCAAGGCACCCTGAATAGTTATCTGTTTTTCTCTCCCACAGTAATATCCTTTCTATGGGCTTACTTTGTTTTTTCATATTTCTTTTTTGTTTTAATTTAAATAATGACGACCTTTAATCCTTTATGAAGAGTTTTTCTGCTTCGTTGTATGCTTGTTCAAGTTCGTTCACTATTTCGTTATCCAGTCTTTTCTTCAAAACTTCCAAAATATCTTTATGGAATTTGATTCTTTTTTCAACTGGCGCATTAAACCTATCAAACACCTTTGCGCCGTGTTCTTTGAATCCTGCGATATTGGATTTTAGATTGTGGATTTTATCTGCAGCGCACACCATCAATGCTTCGTAATCGTCGTGCTGTAATCCTTCTAAATATTTATCTTTTCTGATTTGCCAAGTTTCCATTGCTCCTAAATTCTTGGACGCAGGGTCATTTGTTTCTGTGACTCCTTTTACTATTTTGGTTATCTCTTTGCCAAAGTCTCTTTCCATATCAGATTCAAAATAACATGGAACATCTTCCAAAACATCGTGGAGTAAGGCGGCGACAATAGTATTCTCATCAGTTGTATAGTTAGACAGAATAACTGCAACAGAATATGGATGTGTTATAAAAGGAATTTCATTTATCTTCCTTTTTTGTCCATTGTGTAAAATAGCTGATTTGATTATTGCTTTTTGTATTTTATTAGTTAATTGCATATTGTTCTTTTTTTAATTAATTTTATAATTTTTATTCTTAGATTGCTCGACATCGTGGATAACGCTGAAGCTATAGTTCAGTGATTAAACGAATATATCTTGTTATCAGCTTAAACCCACGAAAATACAATCTAAATTTAGCACAATAGAAAATACTTCTGATTTTACTTCCTATATTTATAGACTTTTGGTTTAATGTCCATATGTTCTATCATTTCTTCTATTGTTTCGTGTTCACTCCTTTCCCCTAATTCTATTCTCAGTCCTTTC
>Ga0307990_1002477_pt1 | contig 14737 bp, 12 predicted proteins | sample EllFjometagen129_FD_203168 | JGI IMG/M metagenome (GOLD analysis project Ga0307990, IMG submission 203168) | Marine microbial communities from Ellis Fjord, Antarctic Ocean - #129 | ecosystem: Environmental > Aquatic > Marine > Unclassified | place: Southern Ocean | collected 2014-10-08
TTTATTGGTAGCGGGGGCTGGATTTGAACCAACGACCTCCGGGTTATGAGCCCGACGAGCTACCTGACTGCTCTACCCCGCAACATCCAGACGATTGGTTTATCGTCAGAAGGAAGCGGCTTATAACAGGCGTTGGCGATGCTGTCAAGAGAAAACGTTGACAAGGTTGTTTAAAAGGGCGCAAGGCTATAGTTGCATTTCCCTTTTTAACAGGTTATTATGGGCGATCTTTGATCGTTGTAAGTGTAAGGGTAAACTGTTTTCGCAATGCGTATCTATTCTCGCTATCTCTTAAAAGAGATGCTCTCGATTTTTCTTTTAAGCCTTTTGGCTTTACTCTCCATCTATCTACTGGTCGATTTCTTTGCCAAGGTTGATAACGCCATGGAAAATCAGGCCGGATTTATGCCGCTGGTGTTTTTTCTGGCAAACCAGATACCTTTTGTTTTGGGCAAATTCATCCCTATGGCCCTCTTGCTGGCAACTATGCTGGCTTTGGGGGGAATGGCTCAAAACAACGAGATTGTGGCCTTTCAGGCGAGTGGCCTGAGCCTGATAAAACTGGCGCGACCGTTGGCCGGGGCGGGCCTGGCTCTGGCTCTGGTGACTTTCTTTATCAATAATAATCTGGTGCCGATTACCAGTCTCAAAGCTGATCATATTAAAAACGTTACCATAAGGGGTGATGAAGAGACGAATCTTTACAATCTTAAGAGCTTATGGTATGCCGGGAACGGTGCTATCTACTATTTTGAAAACCTTGATCCGGTTAAAAAAACTATTGAAAAAGCTCTGCTTTATCGCTTTGCTGATGATCGCCGTCTGAGCCAGCGGCTCGATATTGACAATCTAGTCTATGATGTTGAAGATAAAAAATGGGTTGGCGAGAAGGTTAGAGTCCAGGATTTCAGATTTATTGACGGCTTTACCGATGTTGCCAGATTCAGCAAAGAGGTTAACCTGGAGTTGAAGATCAGTGAGTCTTTCCAGGATTTTATGGTGCCTCGTAAAGAGCCGGATCGGATGTCGATCAAAGAGCTTAAGAGTTATATCGGCAAAGCTAAAAATGCCGGACTTTCGCATATGGAGTATACGGTTGAAATCTTTAATCGTCTGCTCTATCCCTTTTCATGTCTCTTGATGGTTCTTTTGGCGATTCCGTTTTCGTTAGGATCAAGGCGGCATGGGGGTGCAGCCCGGGGGGTTGCGATTAGCTTGACGCTCGGTTTTTCCTTTTGGGTTACCCTCTCTTTGTCGTTGGCTCTAGGGCAGGGGCGGCTTTTGGGGCCGTTAACGGCAGCGATTCTGCCTTATCTGCTCTATGGAGCGTTAGCGGTTTTTATGCTTCGTCAAAGGGTAGGTTGAGGTTTTTCTATAATTTATTAAAATTACTGGATTCCGGCTTTTGCCGGAAAGACGATTTGTTGTTTTACGGGAGAAACAGATGACCATACCGCAAGATACAGTTGATCTTTTAAAAGAGATTGAAGAGACCGTCGTAACCTACAGGGGGTATCTTTGATCTCGCTCAGATGCAGGAGCGGATCAGCGAAATTGAAGATATAAGTTCAGCTGAAGGTTTTTGGGGAGATCCTGACAAAGCCCGTGATGTCCTCAAAGAGGGGACTCAGTTGACGCGTGAAGTAGAGCGTTGGCAGTCGCTTGAGGACGGCCTCGAAGAGGTCGGCTTGTTGGCTGAAATGCTGCAGGCTGAGGATGATCCTGAGAGCCTGAAAGAGCTGCAGACTTTTTTGCTTCGGCTTAAACAGAAGTTGACCCTGATGCGTCTCGAAAAGATGATGTCGGGTGATCATGACGGGGCCAATGCGATTGTCAACATTAATGCTGGGGCGGGTGGCACCGAAGCCCAGGATTGGGTTGAGATGCTGATGCGGATGTATCTGCGTTGGGCTGAAAAACGGGGTTGGAAGAGCAGTATTGTTGATATCCTGCCGATGGATGAGGGCGGCATTAAAAGTGTTACCTTTACCGTAAGCGGAGATTACGCCTTTGGCAATTTTCGTTCTGAGTCCGGCATCCATCGCTTAGTGCGAATCTCGCCTTTTGATGCCGGCAATCGGCGTCATACCTCTTTTGCTTCGGTCTATGTCTGTCCCGAACTTGACGATGATATTGAGGTTGAAATTAACGATGGCGATCTTCGGATCGATACGTATCGGGCCAGTGGCGCTGGTGGTCAGCATGTCAACAAAACTGACTCAGCGGTGCGTATAACCCATCATCCCAGTGGTATTGTGGTGCAGTGCCAAAATGAGCGTTCGCAACACAAAAACCGGGCTTATGCCATGAAAATGCTTAAAGCCCGTCTCTATGAAAAGGAGATGGAAGAGCGGCGCCAGGCGCAGGACAAGGTTGAGAGTTCGAAGATGGAGATTGGTTGGGGCAGCCAGATTCGTTCTTATGTTTTGCATCCGTACCAGCTTATTAAAGATCACCGGACCGAATGTGAAACCGGAAATGTTAATCAGGTTCTGGACGGGGGTTTGGACACTTTTGTCGAAGCCTATCTTTTGCAACAAATGCAAAATCAGTAGTCAGTGGTCAGTCGTCAGTTTTCAGGTAACTTTTAGGTAACTTTTAGGTCCTGACCCAAAACTGGCTCTATGCGATGGATACCCCAAGGGCACTTCCTCACTTTGTCCGGGCGCAACCTCAAGGCAGGGCTTTTAGCCCGAGCCGGGCTGAGCTCTGTCCCCACGCGAAGCAGGGCGAAGCAATGTTCGCGGTTATCCGCTGTAACTTAATTGACGGTTATTAAAGGAGTTTCAGTAAGTGCTAATAGATCAGATTTCATCAGAATTTGGAGCCGGGAGTAATCCTGAAGGTTTGCGTCTGCTACCCTTGGGTGGTCTCGGTGAGATCGGGATGAACCTGATGGCACTGGAGTATGATGACGAAATCTTTATTATTGATTGCGGTTTGATGTTTCCTGAGCCCTATATGCTTGGGGTTGACATCGTGATCCCTGATATCAGCACTCTCTTGGCTGAAAAAGAGCGGATTAAGGGGATTGTTTTAACCCATGGTCACGAGGATCATGTTGGGGCTCTGCCCTTTATTTTGCCGCAGCTCAAGGTGCCGGTCTATGGTACCGAGTTGACGATTGCCATGGTCAGCCGCCGTTTGGAAGAGCACCATCTTCTCGACGCGTGCGAGCTCAATGTGGTGCGGGCGGGGGAGAGCTTTACCAGCAAGAATTTTTCGATTGAATTTATCTCGGTGGCGCACTCTATTCCCCAAGGGGTTGCCCTGGCAATCACAACGCCGGCAGGACTCGTCGTCCATTCCGGTGATTTCAAAATAGACTATACCCCGCTTAATGGCGAGACTACCGATCTTAATCGTTTTGCCGAACTCGGGTGCGAAGGGGTTGATCTCCTCCTGGCCGACAGTACCAATGTTGAAAGTGCGGGGTATTCGGCCAGTGAAGCCGAAGTCAAAAAAGCTTTTGCGAATCTCTTTTCTGAATCTTCGGGGCGGATTATTGTTACTCTCTTCTCCTCTAACCTTAATCGGATTCAAGAGATCATCCGGTTGGCTCATGAGCGGGGTCGGAAAGTTGCAATTTTAGGCCGCAGCCTGCATAATAATACGGATATTGCCCAAGAAATCGACCTTTTGCAGATCCCAGCTGATACCTTGATCGATATCGAAGGGATTAACAGCCTGGAGCCGGAGGAGGTTTTGGTGATCACTACCGGAAGTCAGGGTGAGCCCTTTTCCGGCCTCTCGTTGATGGCCTCCAATAAAAGTAAATGGATGCATCTTGGTTCCGGCGATACGGTGATTTTTTCCTCCCGTTTTATTCCCGGCAATGAGAAGGCGATCAGTAACCTGCTCAATCGTTTGACGCGTCTGGGGGCTCGGGTCCTTTATCGACCTATAGCCTTTACCCACGCCTCGGGTCACGCCTATCGGGGTGAACTTTCTCTATTGCACAACTTGGTTAAACCGCGTCATTTCGTGCCGATTCATGGTGAATATCGCCATCTCGATCTGCATGCCCGTTTAGCTGTTGAGCAGGGGGTTGCCGTCGAGAAAGCTCTGGTGGTGACCGATGGCGAGTTGGTTGAACTTGATGATCAAGGTTTGCGGCGTTTGGGGCGGGTTGAGCATGGTAAGGTTCTGATTGACGGTAAAGGGGTTGGTGAGATCGATTTTGCGACCCTGCATGATCGCCGCCACCTCTCCAATAACGGTATGGTTCTTATCGTTGTCGGGATTAATGAAACTACCGGCGAGATTGTTTACGGCCCGGAGATTACGACTAAAGGCTTAGTCGCTGAGGATAACGAAACCATTCTCGATGAGACCCGCAGCGTTATTGATGCGGCTCTGGCCCAGATTCCCTTAACTGAACGTTGCGACTGGATTGAGGTTAAGGCGAGATTGCGGCGGGCCGTCAAAAAATATTTTCGTACGACTTTGAATAAGAAACCGATAATCTTACCAGTAATTATAGAACTCTAGGAAAACGATGGTTTTACCGAAACTTACAGTCAAGCGCCAGGAGTGGAGAACCGAGATGGTCGGTATTCTTTTCTTAGGCTTTGCCATCTTTTTTCTTATGGCTCTGTGCTCCTACTCGCCTTTGGATCCCTCCTTGAATCATAGTTTGGGAGGGGAGGTTGATATTGCCAATTTAGGAGGCCGAATCGGGGCCTTGGTGGCTGACCTGTTACTGCAGGGGGTTGGGCTCGGAGCTTTCATTCTGCCGCTTTATCTGGTGGCGGTTTTTATCGGTATGGTCAGTGCCAAATGCTATCCTCCCTGGAGCAGTGTTGGCGGGGCTGTTCTCCTGATCTTCTGTACGGCGATCTGGAGCTCACTGTTGTTGCCGGTCTGGGTGGTGCAGAAAACTGAAGTTCTGACGGGTGGGTTTTTCGGTGAGATGGTTGGCGAATATCTGGTAACTCTTTTCAATCCCATTGGTACCTATCTGCTGATGAGCGTTTTTTTTGCGCTCGCCCTGATTGTCACCACCCATATTTCGCCCCTGCGGATTGCGGCGCTTTTGGTTGCCGCTCTGCTGGCGGGAGGTCGCCTGCTATTGCAGGCGCTGCGGCGAGTGGTTGCTCTCTTTGCGCGTATTCGCTTGCGCAAACCGAAAGTTGCCAAGGGCGAGTTGGACTCGCCCGAAAAAGCTAAAAAACGTCTCAAAAAAGTAAAAATCGGTCGACCTCACGATGAAAAACCGAAACCGCCCCCTATGAATCAGGGCAAGCTCCCTTTTTTACGGGGAAGCGGCCAGATTACTCTGCCGAGTCTTGATATTCTGGATGATCCTCCCATCCGCAGCAAGAAGGGTACCGATAATGACAGTCTCAGGCTTAAGTCGCAGCAGCTTGAAAATAAACTGCGCGATTACGGGGTTATCGGACAGGTTCTGGAAGTGCATCCCGGGCCGGTTGTGACGATGTACGAGTTCCAGCCGGCGGCCGGGGTTAAATTGAGTAAAATATCTTCCCTGGCAGATGATCTGGCTCTGGCGATGAGCGCCATGTCAGTGCGGATCGTCGCTCCGATTCCCGGGAAAGCTGTGGTTGGAATTGAGATTCCTAATCTCGAACGTGAAGATGTCAATTTCAAAGAGCTCCTTTTAAGTGCAAGTTTTCAGCGTGGTCAGAGTGTTTTACCGATGGCTCTCGGTAAAGAGATCGATGGTGTGCCGATGGTCGCCGATCTTGCCAAGATGCCACATTTGCTGATCGCCGGTTCGACCGGGTCGGGTAAGAGTGTCGGTATTAACTGTCTGATCTGCAGTATTCTTTTTAAACTGACGCCGGAACATGTCAAGTTTATCATGGTCGATCCCAAACGTCTGGAGCTTTCGGTTTATGATCATATTCCCCATCTCCTGATGCCGGTGGTGACCAATCCCAAACGGGCGGCCGCGGCTCTAAGCTGGGCTGTCGAGGAGATGGAGCGGCGTTATAGTCTGATGTCACTTTCCGGGACCCGAAATGTCGCATCCTATAATCGCTATGTTGAAAAGCAGCTCTCTTTACGTGACAAGTCAGCGGTCTCTGAACCGGAAACTTTAGAGGATGGTGAGCTTGATGGAGAGGGTATTCCTCCTCTCGAAAAATTCCCCTATATTGTTATAATTATTGATGAACTGGCAGATTTGATGATGGTTGCCTCGAAAGAGGTTGAAGAGTATATCACCCGTCTTGCGCAGATGGCGCGGGCCGCCGGGATTCATCTTATTTTAGCGACGCAGCGGCCTTCGGTTGATGTCATAACCGGTCTTATCAAGGCTAATTTTCCGGCCCGGATCTCCTTTCGCGTATCTTCAAAAATCGACTCCCGAACGATTCTCGATGCTTCTGGCGGCGAGCAGTTGCTCGGCAACGGTGATATGTTGCTTTTGAGTCCCGGCAGTTCAAACTTTACCCGTCTGCATGGGGCTTTTATCAGTGATGATGAGATCAAGGATCTGACCGATTATCTACGCAGTCAAGGAGCCCCTGAATATAAGGACGGGATTCTGAAAAAACATGAAGAGGCCTTGGCCAAATCGAAAAGTAAGGGGAACGGAGCGCGTACGGCGCAGGATTTAGAAAATGGTGATGATGAAGCTTATGATGAACTCTATGACCAGGCTGTAGAATTTGTCGCCCGTCTCAAAGGTGCTTCATCCTCGATGATTCAGCGTAAATTCAGAATCGGTTATAATCGGGCTGCCCGGATTGTCGAGATGATGGAGCGGGAAGGGGTCGTGGGCCCGGCCGAGGGCAGCAAGCCGAGGAAGGTTCTGGTTCAACCAGTTGATTGACCGGTGGGCAGTGAGCAGAACGCCATCAGGTTTAGAGAAATAAAGTAAAAAATATGGTTGACATGTTGAAGATGACATTGGGCGGGTTGCCGCCACGCATATAGATGTCATCTTCAATGCGGGTTAAAATTTTGGTCAGCAATACCTCATACCCCATATTAAGATAGCCGTCCGGAGCACTTGAATTGGTCAGAAAATAGAGCTCTTGCTGGTTGTTGCGGTACTTCTTGAGACGCCATTTGACCTGGCTGATATTGTTGTAGAGTCTTTTGAGCCGTTCCAGAGAAACCTGTAGACTGGTAACCATACTGTTGTCATCAGGGCCCTCCTGTCCATATCCTTCATCGATACTTTTCCTGAGTCCCAATCCCAACAGTGCGACCCGGTCATGATAGTCGGGTTCGGTTGTAAAGGTAGCCGTCAGAACTTCATGTGATAGCAGTTCGTTATAAAGGCAACCAGGAAGGGAGCGTTTCTTGAAAATGTGGTCAAGTTTTATTTTTCGTTTTTTAAGATCTTTTTCATATTTAGGGTTCTTAAGATAGAGCCGCCGACAAAACTCCTCTAAACATTTATAATGTTGTTGCATATGGTGTTGTATAATAAGCACATCAGATGTGGTTAAGATACCACCCATCCCGCCCTTATTACTGCAACTGTTAAGGGCAAGTATGATTAAGAGTGGTAAAAAGATTTTTTTCATAGTCCTTAACTTTTCGGTTAAGCAATCAACTCTCTATAATTTTTGACGGTTGCTCTCTTTTTTCATCCTTTATGAAAAAAGAGAGTAACGCCGGTACCATAAAAATGGTGAAGATTGTTGATAGGGCGAGGCCGCCTAAGACGACGCTGCCCAGGCCCCGGTAGAGTTCGGAACCGGCGCCAGGGAAAAGAACCAGCGGCAGCATGGCGATGATGCTGGTTAGAGAACTCATGAAGATCGGGCGGATACGGCTTTCGACGGAGGCTTTTAAAGCCTCTTTTGCGGTCATGCCGGCACGTTTGAAGTTTAAAGTCTGATGAACAATGAGAATCGCATTATTAACGACTACCCCGATGAGAATAATAAAACCAAGCATGGTCAGGACGTCAAGGGCCTGAGGGGCGATGAACCGGTTGACCAGAGCCAGACCGATAAAACCGCCGGCGGCGGCCGGCGGGACGCTGACCATGATGATCAGGGGGTAGAAAAAACTTTCAAAAAGGGCCGCCATAAGGAGATAGGTGATGATCAGAGCGAGAATGAAATTTTTCTGCAGGGCGAGGCGAGTTTGGGTCAGCTTGTCGGCGGTGCCGGAAAGCCCAATCTCGACGTCATTGCCGGAAAGCCCCATCTTTTTGAGTTGGGGCAGAAGTTTGGTCGAAAGTATCTCCATCGCTTCTTGCAGAGGGACGTCTTCTGGCGGGGTTACCTGCAGGGTGATATTACGTTGTCTTTCGAGGTGGTTGATCTGGGTTGGCCCTGAGGTTTCAATAAAGGTGGCCAGCGTTGAAAGTGGAACCTGGCGACCATCGGCGGTAACCATGGGCAGGTTGATAATCTGATCTGGACTGGTGATAGTGTCTTTCCGGCCCATCAAAGTGAGATCTATCTGGTTGCGGCCTGGGGCTTTGAAATCATCAATTTTGCGGCCATCGAGAAAAACATCAACCATCAGGCCCAGCTCTCGGGCATCAACCCCTAAGGCGGCACTGCGGTCGCGACGTGGTAGAATGGTAACCTCCGGACTTGTCAGCTCCAGAGAAGGAACCGGCCTTACCTGGGTGCCGGGCAAAGTTTTACGGATCATTCCGAAAAGGGCACCGCCAGCCGTGGCCAGGCGGCCCAGTTCCGGGCCGCTGATATCGACCTCGATAGTACGGCCTTTGCCCAGGCCACTTTCAAAGATGCCACGTTGCATGGTGATTCCATACATGCCGGGGATGGAAGCAATAATTTTCTGTAGTGGCGGAATAATCGAGCGTACCCGTTCAGGATCGGTTGACTTGGCACCGAGAAAGAGCATCTGGCCGCGGCCGACATAAAAATAGGTTGCTATCCGATCGGCACCGGCAATTTCTTTTTCCATATAGGGTTTAATCTGGCGGCCAATTTCGGCGCCAACTGCTTCTCTTTCAGCGTCGGAGTAGCCTGGTGGTGGAATCAGAATACTCAATATCAGGTTACGGTTGCCCATCGGTAGGTATTCCATCTTGGGCCACAGGAGCCAGGCGACCAAGAGGGCACCACCGCCAAGCAGGGTGACCACCGAAAGTCGACGATACCACCGTTTTGTAAACCAGCCGACCAGGTTTGAGATCGATTTTACGAAAAAGCCACCGAAACTTTTTAAAGGATCCTGGCGGATTTTTCTTTGTGGTTTAGGGTTTGCGGCTGGGTTCAGGGACCGCTTTTTTCTCTCTCTGAAGCTGAAGAGAAGCTTACTCAGGGTCGGAATAAAGGTGACGGAAACCACCAGACTTAAAGCAATTGAACCGCAGATGGCGATGGCCAAGTCTTTAAAGAGTTGGCCAGCCTCTTCTTTGATAAAGATAACCGGCAGGAAAACGGCAAGCGTGGTGATGGTAGAAGCCAGAACCGCACCCCAGACTTCGGAACAGCCGTCACGGGCCGCGAGGTAAGGCTCTTTTCCCATCTTGCGATGGCGGTCGATATTCTCCATAACGACAATTGCATTATCAACCACCATGCCGACTGCAAACGACATTCCGGCGAGGCTGATAACATTAAGATTACGATGCCCCATAAGGAGAAAGAGAAAAGTTCCGATGACGCTGACCGGAATCGCCGCTGCTACCACCAAGGTGGCTGAAAGGCTGCGCAGAAAAAGCAGCAAAACAATAATTGCCAAAGCCCCGCCCAGCCAGATATTTTGTTTGACCAGGCCGATGGCGCTGTCGATGTAGGGGGTTTGATCATAAACCCAATCGAGAAAAAGACCGTTTTCTTTGAGCATGCCGTCATTGAGCTGGTCGACTATAAGACGGACCCGGCGCGTCATCTCGAGGACATTGGTACCGGCCTCTTTTTTGATGCCGACGGCAATCGCTTTCTGGCCGTTATGGAAAATTGCGGCCTCAAGTTTTTTATAGCCAAGTTTGACATCGGCGACATCACCAACGGTGACCACGCGATCAAACTCACTCCTTAAAATGACCTTTTCAATATCGCCGGGGTTGCGATATTCTCCCAAAGTACGAATTAGGTATTTACGTTTTTCTGTGCTGACATCGCCACCTGAAATATTGACATTTTCGCCGCGCAGCCGCTCGGTAACCCGGCTTAAAGTCAAACCTTGGGCGGCCAGGGCGTAAGGGTCGGTCATTACCTGGAGTTCATCTTCGGTGCCGCCGACGATATAGAGCTCCGCGACTCCGGCGACCCGCTCTAAACTCTGGCTGATATGGTCATCAAAATAGCTGCGGTAGGTGTTGATGCTACGCGGGTTTTCGGGCAAAGTTTTAAAGATTGTCCAGATCACCGGTGAATCATTGGCTCCGGAAGCAGTTATGATTGGTTTTTCGACATTTTCCGGATATTTGCTGACCTCGTTAAGTTTATTAGAGGTGCGTAGCATAATATCTTCAAGTTTGGCCTCAAGAGAAAAGGTGAGAATGATGCGGCCCTGATTATTGACGCTTTCACTTTCCATTTTAGTGAGATAGCGCAGGCCTTTTAAGACATCTTCTTGGGCTTCGATAATCTCTCTTTCAATTTCGTAAGCGGTGGCCCCGGGCCAGTTGGTTTTGATGGTCAACTCCGGCAGTGAGACATCCGGGGTCAACTGGATCGGCAAGGAGGTTAGTCCTAAGATTCCGAACATTAAAACCATAATAACACCGACCATAACGCTGACCGGCCTTTTCAGGCAAAACTCGACAGGACTCAAGGTTTTGGCCCCTCTGAGTTCTTTCCGTGGCCTGGAACAATGGTAACCGCTTGGCCCGGTCGCAAACGTTCATTGCCGCGTACGACGACAGCCATGCCGGAAGTTAACTGATTTCCAGTTTTTAATTTACTTGGCGAGATCACCGCATCATTACCGTCGTAGCCAGAAATGGTGACCGGGACGATCTCAGCACGGTTTTCAATTATGATGACCACATAGGTGCTCTCTCCTTTGCGGACGATCGCATCGCGTGGGGCCAAAAGGGCGCTCTCAGGTTTTCCTGATGGTAATAAAACTTCGAGGTCATAGCCCGGCAAAAGGTTGCTTTGCGCTGGCAGATCGAGGCGCAGGGGAAAGGTTCGTGCTTTAAAATCCCCAGCCGGGATAATCCGGTTGAATTGGCCTTGAATAGTTGCCGCATCGGGGCCGATGCGAATCGTAAAACTGGCCCCGGGTTTGAGAAAGGGGAGATAGCGGGCCGGAACCGGAATCTCGGCTGAGAGTCTGGTCATATCAACCAAGTGGCAGACCGTCGTGCCAACTGCGATCCATTCGCCGATTTCACACAATCTTTCCGCTACAACCCCGGCAAAAGGGGCGCGGATGGTTTTGTGGTTGATCTCAATCTGCAAACGATCGCGTTTGACTTTGGTGATTGCAAGTTTGGCCTCAAGCTCTTTGAGCCGGTAGAGGCGGTCGTCGTAGGCTTGCCTGGAGGTGGCGTGTGATTCAAAAACCGGTTTGACCCGTTCAAAATCGAGATCACCCTTCTCTAAAAGAATAGTTGCCGCATCAATTTCGCGATTTGCGACTTCGAGGACTCGTTGCAGGATTTCGCTGTCGAGGCGGCAGAGAACGGCCCCTTTTTTAACAAAAATCCCCTCCTTAGGTGGAGCGCTGATTACCTGGCCAGCGATCTCGGCTGCAACCCGACTTTCAAGTTCGGCCACGACCGATCCGCTCAAAGAGATTTTGGGGGAGACCTGGCGTTGAATCAGGACTGCAGTTACAACTTTTGCCGGCGGCGGGCCGGGAGGGTTGGCGCCCAATGCCGTGCTGGGCAAGGTGGAAATTAAAAGGGCTAATGTTAAGGCCAGGTTTGTCAGGTTTCGGGTTATTAAATACATCTGTTTTCCTTGAAAAAATGATTGCCATACGACTTTAATTCGGGTAGTTGCTTATACTCTTGAAGAATTAGTTGAGCAAGAAGTTTTTGGAAAAGCTGTTAGAAGCAGATGGTGGAGGATTGAATGGAGAAAGATCATTTAGAGATCATACTCGAGGATATGAATGGGAAGTTTGATATTTTGATTGAAAGCCATCAAACCCTTCGTAATGAGATAAAAAGAACTCGTGAAGAGTTGACGGATAAGATCGAAGATAATTCCATAGCAATTCGTTTTTTGAATAAGAAAATAGACAGTGTTGATGACAGTTTAAATGCAAAGATTGACAATTTTGATAATAGTTTGAATGCAAAGATTGACAGTCTGGATAGTAGTTTAAATACAAAAATTGACAAATTGGACAGCAGTTTAAATGCAAAGATTGACGGTTTAGATAGTAGCCTGAATACAAAGATCGACAAAGTTAATGAAGATCTCGGGGCTAAGATTGATGCGGTTGCTGATGATCTTAAACATCATCGTGAAGATACTGAAATCCATACAAATTATCGGGTGAGTGAGGGATTAAATTGAAGAAAGCTTTAATTACTGGTGTGACCGGTCAGGATGGAGCCTATCTGGCCGAACTTCTGCTGGGAAAAGGCTACGAAGTACACGGCATCAAGCGTCGTTCATCATCTTTTAATACGGCCCGGGTTGATCATCTTTACCGTGATCTCCATGAAGCTGATGTGCGTTTCAAGATGCACTTTGGTGATCTTACCGATGCGACCAATCTGATTCGTATAATTCAGGAAGTGCAGCCCGACGAGATCTATAATCTGGCAGCGCAGAGCCATGTCCAGGTCTCTTTTGAAACCCCGGAGTATACGGCTAACAGCGATGCCCTGGGCACTTTGCGGCTGCTTGAAGCAATCCGCATTTTAGGGCTTGAGAAAAAGACTCGCTTCTATCAGGCCTCAACCAGCGAAATGTTTGGTCTTGTGCAGGAGACCCCGCAACGCGAAACCACGCCTTTCTATCCGCGTAGTCCCTATGGTGCAGCCAAGGTTTACGCCTACTGGATTACAGTAAACTATCGTGAAGCCTACGGCATCTTCTCTTGTAACGGTATCCTCTTTAACCATGAATCCCCTTTAAGGGGTGAAACTTTTGTCACCCGCAAGATTACGCGGGCTGTGGCCCGCATAAAACTCGGCTTCCAGGAAAAAATTTATCTTGGCAACCTTGATGCCAAACGGGATTGGGGCCATGCGGCTGACTACGTCAAAGCGATGTGGCTGATGCTCCAGCAGGATCAACCCGAAGACTTTGTTATTGCCACCGGCAAAACCCGAACGGTGCGGGAATTTGTCGAAAATGCCTTTACCGAGATTGGGGTCGAGATTGCTTGGCGTGGCGAAGGGGTTACTGAGGTCGGCTACGATAAAGCCGACGGCCAGGTCAGGGTCGAGATCGATTCCCGCTATTTTCGCCCGACCGAGGTTGAACTGCTGCTTGGTGATCCGAGTAAGGCCAAAGAAAAAATGGGCTGGGAGGCGGAGATAAGTTTTGCCGATATGGTAAAAACTATGGTCGCCGAAGATCTGATGGAGGCCCAGCGCGACAACTATTGCCAAAATCAGGGTTTCAAGGTCTACGCTCATGAAGAGTGAAAATCAGTCGCCAGTGGTCAGTCGTCAGTGGGCAGTTTTCAGTAAACTTGGTCGTGGTGACCGACAGCTACTGGAATGATTTCATTTTCATCAATGATTAATTCGAGGGTAATGCGGTAGGAGATGTTGATGGAGGCTGAATGCATTCCTTGTAGTTTACCCTTTAAGGCATGTAAGCGAAGTGATGGGTGATGAGGGTTGAGTTCAAGTACTTTCAGCGTTTTCTCATATTGGTTGATCAGATCGGGATGTTTTTTGAGAAACTTTGCGGCCTTCTTGTTGTAACTGTCAGTGAAGATCAAGCTATAGGTCATTACTGGTCACCCGTTTAATGTGATCGTCGACACTCTCCTTGATGTAGTGGCCGGCTTTAACCTCTGCCCGGGCTTGATGCAAAGCCGCTTCAAGTTCGCATTCCCGCAGATTATTATAGTGTTTCATGTCCATAACGACGAAACGTTCTTTGCCGCGAACGGTTATTATCAACTCGCTTGCTTGGGCCAGATTGCTTTCAATTATAGAAACCCCTTTGGTTTTTAGTTCATTTGCTGAAATATTCATATTGTCTGCTCCTGTGATTCTAAGGTGACAGTAAATGATCTGTGAGCGGCCAAACAGTCTTGATAGTAAGAGGATGTTCGAGGATAGAAATTTTTTCTCAGATCGAGGCATTTTTTGAAAATAAGCACAGGCATACACTTAGTATTTCGAGCATTATTTTCAAAAAATAACGAAGAGCTGGGGGAAAAGAGCATTTTCGGACAGCCTCTTAGTGTTAATAGTGTGATAGTAAGCTATGTAGAGAGTCATGTCAACATGGTTTACAAAAGTACTTTTCAATCAATTGCCGTTGTCAGTGGCCGGTTTTTAGTTGCAAGTACAATCGGAGTGGAAAATGTCCGTAAATGGAAAAAAAAAACAATTTTCACCGCCGCAGCCCAAAAATATACTGACAACTGACGACCGGCGACTGACGACTGAGCCGCAGGCGACTAACATAACCTGGCATGAGGCTGGGGTAAGTCCAGCTCAACGTCATGAGCTTAATGGTCATAGGTCATGCGTAATCTGGTTTACTGGCCTCTCCGGGTCGGGAAAATCGACGCTCGCAAACCATCTCGATGTCGCTCTTAATGCCTGTCAAGTGCGCAGCTATGTCCTTGACGGCGACAACCTGCGTCATGGTTTGAATCGTGATCTCGGTTTTGCCGCCGCGGATCGTCAAGAAAATATCCGTCGTGTCGGTGAAACTGCCAAGCTAATGGC
>Ga0307990_1002478_pt1 | contig 14737 bp, 16 predicted proteins | sample EllFjometagen129_FD_203168 | JGI IMG/M metagenome (GOLD analysis project Ga0307990, IMG submission 203168) | Marine microbial communities from Ellis Fjord, Antarctic Ocean - #129 | ecosystem: Environmental > Aquatic > Marine > Unclassified | place: Southern Ocean | collected 2014-10-08
GTAACCGTAACCCTGTCCCCGCCCCCGCCCGAGCTCCGCGCAAATGCGCGCTGCCACTGGGCGGCTAAGGCCCGAGCCACTAAGAAGTACAGGTCCGAGGCTCATATCCTCACCTTGGAAGCGTTAGGCGGCCAGAAACCCATGTGGAAAGAAGCCACGGCCGAGATTTGGTTCTTTTTCGGCGACCGCCGCAGCCGGGACAAGATCAACCTGAACATGAGCCTCAAAGCCGCGATCGATGGCATGGTCGATGCCGGTTTGCTCCTCGACGATAGATGGCTTACCATGCTCCCGCCGCACGTGGGCTACGACAAGGCCCGGCCCCGGGTCGTGATCGAGGTTCGGAATTATAAGTACGAGGCGCCGGAAATAGGGGGTTGACATGTTTGCGATATATGTTAAGTTATAGTTGCTATGAACGGTATCCTAAAAATTAATAGCCCCGGCCGTGGAACAAAGACCGCCAGGTCTCCGTTCATAGCACACGGTCGTGGGCTTTTTTTTGTGGGAGAAGGCTATGAGTAAGTATAGTGAGAAACTGAGGGATCCGCGGTGGCAGAAGAAGAGGTTGAAAGTTCTAGAGAGGGATTATTGGACTTGCCAAGAGTGTGGGGACAAAACCACTACCCTGCATGTCCACCATAGAAAATATATCAAAGGGAGGAACCCCTGGGAATATGATGATGATGTATTAATAACTCTGTGCGAGACTTGCCACGAGAAAATCCGCTCTAAAAAGGAGGAGATTCCCACCCCTCGCCTAGATAGAACAATCGCCTCAATCGAAAAAAAGATTACCGTTTTAGTCGGACTGAAAATATTATACTCAAAGGTTATACAGATTAAAAAGGCTGGCGATGAAGTCCCTGTAAAGCTGACGAGAGACATTGTGGCAGTGCTAACTCGCCTACTCCCAATGGACACATACTGTGAGGAAAATGCCGATTCTTTTCTCCATGCCGCCAAAGAATTGACCAAAGGGGAAGGCTATGAGTGAAGCGACCGGTTGGGTCTCACTGTGGCGTGAACTATACGAGAAACCCATCTGGGCTAATTCAACGCCTGAACACAAAACAGTATTGATAGTTTTGCTGGGATTAGTCAACCACGAACCAGGAAGCTGGGAGTGGAAGGGGGATCCATACACTGTTAAAAGAGGACAAACCATCACCTCATTACAGTCCATAAGGGCACTTTGTGGAAAAGGAGTGAGTATTCAGAATATACGGACAGCACTACTTCGTTTTGAAAAACTCCGTTTTCTAACAAACGAATCAACAAAGACAGGGCGTAGGATAACTATTTGTAACTATAGTACTTACCAAGAACCAGTTGCCACAGCTAACAAAGCTACCAACAAAGACCTAACAAAGGGTCAACAAAGGGGTAACAAAGACCTAACACCTAACAATAATGATAATAATGATAATAATGATAATAAAAGAAAAAGATTCACCCCTCCCTCCCTTGGGGAAGTTTCGGAATATATCAAAAGCAAGGGGTATTCTGTAGATGCCAGTGCATTCATAGATTTTTATACATCCAAGGGGTGGATGGTTGGTAGTAATAAAATGAAGGATTGGAAGGCTTCCGTAAGAACCTGGGTTAATAGAAACAAACCCCCAAAAGCAGGACAACCCGGCGGCTCCATTGACTACAACGCCGGCTTTGCCGCTGACATGGATTACATCGGTTCCCCCGCCTGGGAGGCTGAACAGGCCGCCAATCCCCCGCCCGAGCCCGAGCCCATGCCCACGCTCGCTCCGTTCCCAGGCGCTCCGCCCAAGCCTTTAGTCCCGCCCAAGCCGCAATACGAAACCGTAGGAGGTGTGTAATATGCAGAAGATAGAAGAAATCGAACTACTACCGGAACCGGACGAGCCAAAACGGTCCGCCCCTGGCGATTATTATACCTGCCGAATATGTTTGGGAGACTACCAGATCCCAGACAATGACGAGGTGAGGGGAGCTATGGAGGCGGTAGAAAAGGTTGGTAGGGATTTACTTGTTCACCTGGGGATGATAAATGTCTGCCCGCGCTGCGCCGCCGAGCTTAACCGCCCGCGAAGCAGGATCGATGCGGACGGGAAGAAGAGGTACATGGACCCAATAGATCCATCCCTTCTCATGGATAAGATGCAGAAAATTACCAGGACCAGACATCACAAGCCTTTTCGCTGCCCGTTTGAATATTTGGATACTGACACCCGAATCCTGCCCTACCCCAAGCAATTTGCCAAGGTTATGGCTTACAAGTTTGGTCCAAGGGGCCTGATGCTGTATGGTGATACCGGCGGTGGAAAGAGCCGTTCGGCATGGTATCTCATGGCTCGCCTGCACGAGGAGGGGAAGTCCATCATGAGTATTGATTGTCAGAAGATGGCAAACCTGGCCCAGGAAAAGTTCAAGGATGGCACTGGGTATCAGTGGGTGGAACAAATGGTTATGACTGATGTTCTCCTCATCGACGACTTGGGCAATGAGAGTAAGGGTGAACGGGGTGAGGGGACTTTATTTACAGTAATAAAGCGAAGGTCAGAAGCTGGGCGACCGGTAATAGTAACAACCCAAAAAACCGGAACCCAGATCCATGCCCTGGCCAGGAACAAGGAGCGGGCCTTGGCCATGGTTCGCCGGCTGACGACTAAGTGTGATACGATAATATTTGCACCGCCGAAAGAATAACCGTTGCAAATCGAGCCACAAGTTGGTAAGTATATATAACCAAAGAGGTAAAAATATGAAAGATATCAAGGTGGGCGCAGTAGCAGATCCAGAGAATGGCAGAGTCGCTATCGTTTTTGAGTTCTCTAAGGATAAATTTCAGCGAATGGTGGAGCTGTCGATGCGGGACAATAAGGATGTTTTTATGAATGTATTTCGCCACCACGTTCCCCCAAAGAAAGTTCTAAAAGCATTGACCTTGGGGATTAAAGCGATCAGGAGGGATGTCAGATGAGGGACATAAAATGGTTTATAGATCAGGGGATTAGACTCACTCCTCCAGATCTCCCGCGCGGGATACTGGATATCCTTAACGAGCAGGCTTTACACGAGCACTCCTTCTTCTCCAGTGTGCTCGATGGTTTTCTATTTGGATATGATTCTCCGACTCAGACTGACGAAGTACTTTTCCTTGCTCATTTTATGAGGGACAAGATGAATCAAAGGGAAATGGCCGATTTCGCCGAGAACGCCAGGAAACATGGTTCTTGGGTCTTGGCTCACCCATCCCCCATTCCGTTTTATGATGCGTCAACCCTTGTGGGCATTGCGATGATAACCCATGATTCAAAGTGGATCGAGGACGCGCGAAAGCTATTGCCCCCGCCCCCGCGTGCGGACTATACCAATATTGTGCCCACGCTAAGGGAGTTTGGACCATTGGCAACGATGAGGTGGATCAGGGCGATTAGGTTTACAGAACCCCACACAACCCTTGCATTAAATCGAGTTCTGGCTGATCTTTTTATTGACATGTGTGTGAACGACGTCAACTACCCCACTCCCCCCGGAATCCTGCATTTATACCTCTCCATGTTGCCTTTCCTTCCCCAGACCATGAAGGAGAACATGGCCTGGATAGCCAGCGAGTGCGCCAATGACATAGCGATGGCCGGGCACCCATTGATGGTGAGTTCTGCGGTCTTAATCAATAGCAACTGGGACGAGATAACGCCTGTTCGTCCTAAAGAAAAAAAGGAAAGAAAATGAATACAGCACAGCTTAGCAAGGTAAATGCTGCAACATTTAAGCGGATTGGAGAAAAACACAATCTGGTCCGCGCCCTGGAGCCGATCCCCTATATCAACTCCAAGGTTCTGATCGCCGGCCTCGTGGGGGCTGAGGAGACACTTCGTACCAAGAACCCGAATGGCCTCACTCCCTCTCAGGTGGAGGTTTTTGCCTCCGCTTATTCCGAGGCGATAGAGGGGATCATTGACACGATCAGGGAGAAGCAGGGGCCGGTAGTGTGTATTTATGTGAGTTCTGACGAGCTCAAGAGACTTCAGGAAATGGCAGACAAACAAAAACAGGAGGGCAAGAAATAATGAAGATACTTCAATTGGAAGTGCAGAACGTAAAGGGGATCGAGCATGTAGTGCTCAATCCCGAGGGGAATTTTGTGGTGGTAGCTGGAGATAACGAACAAGGAAAGAGCAGCTTCCTTGACGGCGTGATGTATTTATTTTGTGGCAAGGGGAAGATCCCCTGCCGGGTACTTCGCGACGGAGCTACCAATGGTTTTGTTGAGGCTATAATTGGCGATGCGCTAGTGGCAAAGGTAACTCGGAAGTTCGGCAAAAACGAGAAAACCCAGCTCATAGTTACCAGCGTAGAGGGTAAGTCCCTCCCGGCCCCCCAGGACATTTGTAAGGAGCTAATGGGTGGGGACTCCATGACCTATGATCCCACGGCCTTCCAGCTCCTATCCCCGAAGAAGCAGGTGGACTTGGTTCGATCCCTGGATCCGGATCTGGATTTCACCGACCTGGATGAGCGCCACCGCCACTCCTATGAGGCGCGCACGGACAAGAACAAGGATATCAAGCGACTGGAGGGTAAGCTGGAATCAATGCCACCCATCCCCGCCGATCTCCCGGAAGAGGAGATTTCAATATCTGACCTCTCTGCCCGGATCACCAAAGCCCATGCCGCCAACCGCGGCTATGACGAGGCCAAGTCGGTACTCCAGAAGTATTACGATGATTATGGGATCCAAGCGGCGACGGTGAAACGCCTGGAAGCCGAGCTATTCGCTGCGGAGACGGCCTTGGCTCAAACCAAGGCGGACGGTAAGGCCCAGAAGGAGTTGGTGGATGGGATGGTTGTCCGGGAAGTTGGTACTCTGGAAACCCAGCTCCAGAATGCAGAGTCCACCAATCAGCAGATCAGGGCTTCGGCCGATGCTCGGGAAAGTCGTCTTGAGCTGAAAGAGGCTCGGAGCATGGCTGATGAGCTGACCGCGGATCTGGAGGCAATCAAGGGTGAGAAGGAAAATCGTTTGTCCGATGTATCCTTCCCCATCCCCGGAATGGCCTTCAACGAAGACGGTATAACCATAAATGGTCTTCCGTTTGACGAAGAGCACATGTCCTCGGGTGAGCTCTTCAGGATCAGTACCCAGATGGCCATACACCTTAACCATAGTGGCATCCTCATCTGCCGCCTAGGCTCGCTGCTGGATACGAAGAATAGGCAGGTGGTGAAGACTATGGCCGAAGAGGCCGGTCTCCTTTGCTTATTTGAGGTGATCGGTGAGGATGAGGAAGCCCAGCTAGTTATTTCCGATGGGAGAAAAAAGTAGAACCAACTTTGCAACTGGAAAGTGCCTGCGCGCGTGCTCCGCGCGTGGGCACTTTTGCTTTAGCTGTATAAAATTCAGCAACTATATCCCCCGTGAAAGAAAAAAAGCCGACAAAAAGGTGTCTAAACTGTAACACCCCCTTGCATAATAGGGCAGATCATGCTATGATGACAGGATACCATGTTCCTTCTGGGGCATACTGCAACGCATGTGCAAAACAGATATCTGCTGAATATTATGGACTTTCAATTCCTAAAGCCGGACCCAATAACGGGGGCACCAACCTTCATCCCCGAACCGACCCAACAATCCTTCCTGTTCTCTCGGGTTAAACACACACACATGGCAGGTGGTGTCCGCGGTGGAAAAACCCTGGCCATGTGTTACAAGGTTGCCGTTCTTTCCAGGATGTTTGACGGCAACCTTATCCTCATGGGTCGTCTCAAACTCCCCGATTTGGAAGATACCGTGATCCCCGATTTCCGTCTGCTGCTCGAAGAGCTGGGATGGGAATATTCGTGGAGGGACAAGCCTCACCCCCAGTGTGTTTTTCCTAATAAATCAAAGGTTATCTTTCGACATCTCATGGATTACCAGGGGAGAATGGGCCTGAACCTGGGGGCATTTGGAATAGATCAGATAGAAGAAGTTCCAGAAAAAACTTTTGATATTCTCCGTACCCGCCTCTCTCGCGCTGCCCCTCCCACTAAAGACCCAGCCTTCCAAGAACTATTGAAATACTACAGGTTCTCCTGGAGGGGAATAACCATGAGCACTTCCAACCCCGCCGGGCATAACTGGGTTTGGCGACGGTGGAAGCTGAATCACGAGGCCCGGAAAATCGGGGCTCCCTTCAATGACCGGTATGATCTCTTTGAGGTGGAGACTGATGAGCAGAGGTCGAACCTTCCTGCGGGCTACATCGAGGATACCTTTAATGGAGAATCCAGCGAGTACGAGCTTCGGTATCGATTTGGATCCTGGGAAGATTTTAAAAATTCCATTTACTCGGGGATATACAGGCCGGAGATCCATTCCATAAAACCGGAGACCCCCCATGCCTCCGATGCTATTTATTACAGGGGGTATGACCACGGAGGCATAGCCCATGAGGCTTGTTGCCTCTTTGCCTACTTCAGCCCCAACCCCTTTGACGGGGAGATGGAATGTGTAATCTTTGATGAGTATGTTGCCGACGGCGGCAGCCCTGACGAGCACGCCGAGGCTATCCTTCCTCGCCACCTATCCCTTAATTTTCAGGTAACTTACGCCGATGCCCAGGTGAAGGCCAGGACCCAGTATGGTTCTACACACCGACAAGAGGTCATGTCATTGATGGAGATCTATGCAGAGCATGGGTTTGATCTTACCCCCGCCAACCGAGATCTGACTGCCGGGATTACGATGGTGCAGAGGTGGATGAAAATCAAGACTGGCCACCTCCACCGGTTTCTGAAAGATAAGGATGGGAAGCCTCTGGACGGAGCACCCCACCTCTACATCTCCCGGCATTGTATCAGGCTCCTTGAGCAGGTGATGACATACCACCGGAGCCAGCTTATTCCGGGAAGGATTGTTGATTACAAAAATGACGCGGTTGATGCCATGAGATTTCTTTTGGCCTCTCCTCTGGGTGATCTTCTTGTTGGGGGGATACTGGAGGACTCTCCCCCCAAAACCCAGACACAGGCTATAATGGAACAGGACATCGAACGCGCGTTCGAGCCCGAGCAGGATCCGAACCGAGCGGAATATTATAGCATTTTTGATTAGGGGGGTTGACAGGTTGGACAGCGTGTAGTAATATGGAGTTACGATGAATATTATTTTAATAGAATTCCTTCCAATTATAGTGGCTGCGCTTGCAGTCCTGGCGATTATTCTTTCCGCGGCATTTGTGGTATTTTCCCAGAGGAAGATGATCAATCAGTTCCTTGTCATAAACAGAGAGTTGACTCATAAACTGATGTGCCGCAATTTCAATGAGTACGCGGAATTGTCTGCCATGATGCAAAAAGAGGAGCCCTTTCCTGAAGACCCGATAAAACTCCCTGGCGTTGATGAGGAATCACTCCTCCGCGAAGTCCAGGACGCCACCAAGGATATCCATGACTTTCCAGAAGAGCTAGTTGGCACCATCTCCGGTGAAGAGCCTGCGGGGATTCGTCCCCCGATGAACCAGTAAAATGATTGGAATAAAAGAAAAAAACGCTGCCATCGATTTCCTGGATCAGTCAATAGAAACGACTGAGCGCCTATCAGACTTGAACAAAGAGTTCAACATAAGGATTGATGAGCAGAAGGAAAATTTCCGTCAGTGGATGACCAATATCGCGATGTACGAAGGTCGCCAATGGGGACGGTATGATCGCGGTGCTGGCCAGTACGTAGAACTCCGGCCCCAGTCCAGCAGTCGGCTGAGGATTGTGATAAACTTGATCCTATCCTCTTCCATGGATATCCTCTCCCTTCTCACCCAGTCAATGTCCCAGTGCGACGTGCTCCCGGCCACGGATTCGGACAAGGACGAACGCCTCGCGCGCTCGGCTACGGCTCACCTGAAGAGGTTGGATGATATAAATGATTCCGAGATAAAGAAACAATGGCTCATTCACCTGATGAAAATATATGGGTTGGGCTATAAGCTCATCACCTGGGACCCCAAGGGCGGCCAGGAAGTTCCCATCCTGACAAAACTCGCCCAGGAGGCTGAAGGGAAGAAGGGACCAAAGAAGGCCCCGGCCAACGATGAGAGTGGGGAGTATTACTTAGACTCTGGTCCAGAGGGCGAAGTGGATGAGACGATTTATGCCCCGTTTGAGGTTCTCCTCCCGGTAGGCCATAAGGTTGGGATGAATATCAGAAACTGCATGATCCCGAAACTGATGAGCAAGGACGAGATAGAAGAGCGGTGGGGAAACGGCAAGTACGTAACTCACGACATATCGGACGAGGCATATTCCGTTAAGGAGATAACCAGAGGTCTGAGAGACTACTACGGAGATAACGACCCGGAGAGAGACCTCTACATGGTTAAGAATTTTCTGGAAGCGGGCAGCGATAAATTTCCTGAAGGCAGATTTATACAGTGGTGTGGAAACATAGAGCTATACAAAGGCCCGTTACCGCACAAGAAGGGAAAGTTGTGTTTATTTGATTATCATTGGATAATTGATAAATACAATTTCTATAATGCTGGGTATGTCGAGTCCCTCATCCCCCTTCAGGTATCAATAAATAGGATCGTTACATTCATCAATGAGTGGTTGGTAAAGAAGGTGAAGTGGGTAATAGCGATGCCGAAGCTGGCCAATGTGGCCAAGAAGCCTCTTTTTGGGGCACAGACCGGTGATATCGCCATAACGTATCCGGGGATCTATACCAGCAATCCGGTACAGAGTGTTGATATCCAGGATGTACCCCAGGGAGTATTCAAATTTTTAGAGATTGTTTTGACCATGTTCGATCGCCTAGCCCACCAGTCCGAAGTCATCCGTGGCCAAGCCCCCGGCCGGGTGGATTCTGCCTCTGGAATCCAGGCCCTTCAGGAGTCTGATGTCAAATTCTTGGTCCCCATCACCCGACATATCGAGAAGCAGGACCAGAAGGTCGCGATAGCCAAGCTGGAGTTTGCGCGCGATTACTGGACCAACGAAAGGACTGCACAGGTAATAGGGGAGAACAGGGATCTTAAAATTTACAAGTTGACCGGGGCAGAGCTCGGACCCCATATAAATATAGTTGTTACCAGGGGGAGCGCATTGCCCCGGAGCAAGGCGGCCCAGTCTGCTTACTACCTCCAGCTATTGCAGTTGGGCGCACTGGGAGACATGGAAAGTGATCCCACGATTCGGGCTAAGTTCTTGAGGGCGATAGAGCTAGAGGGCCTTGCTGGAGTATTTGGAGAAGTTGAGCAAGGGTATGCCCAGCAGGAGCGTGAAATTGAAGACATGATTTCAACCGGGAAATATATCGAGGTGGAAGATTACAACAATGATTACATCTCCAGCGAAGTCCTTATAAAATTATTTAATTCGCGGAGATTTGAGGACCTTAAAAAGAACAAACCAGAGGTTGCCCAGAATCTAGTGAAGCACTGGAGTGGGCACGTAGAGGGAATAGAGAAACAATTTGAGGGCGTAATGCCGCCACAAGGACCCGAGGCAAAACAGCCTGGGACACCTTCGCCGCCACGGCCGGCACAAGCCCCGGCACAATAGGAGAGCAGCCATGACAGAGAAAGATCCGTTTGGAGAAGTTGGAGTAGAAATAACACAGTCAACCTCGCCTGCGCCAGAGTTTGGTGAGGTAACCTCAGCCATTGACCCATCCCCACCGCCTCCGCCTGCAACCCCGGCGGCGCCAGCCGACCCCAATATATATTCATTATCGGAAAGGAAAAAGATGGAGGACCAGGATACCGCCGCTATCATTTTCAGCATAATGGATAGTGTGGATAGGAGAATAGTTCAGTTTTTCTCCCGGGCATTCCTCAAAAAGCAGATCCTCATAAATAACGGTCTTAACGGGCCTAAGTTAGCTATTTATTTTAATGAGCCACAGGAGAGGGTTGCAACCAGGATTCGGATGTTAGCGGATATCGGGGCAATCTTTTTTGACGAGAATGGCACCCCGATCGCTAACGAAAAAATAGTTCAGTTTATATCGGCCGTCGCCCCTACTTATTAAGGGGGGTTGACAAAGTATATTTTTGTGATTATATTATAGTAATAACATGAGGACAAGCTGACAAGGCATCCTCGACAAACTCAGGGACAAGCTGAAATGGCATCCCAAATAATCCAGGAGGAATCCAATGCCTAAAGGATTAACCCCCCCAGTAGGCGACCCCATTGGGGCCGCTGGAGCAGAAGCTGTAAGAATGTTTAATGCTGGGCAGTCCCCGTCCGCCACTGCCGCGCCAACAGGTTTGGAGCCACCGCTAACACCGGCCCCTGTACCTGCGCTCGAGCCCGTGGTCGCTGCACCCGCCCCGCAGACAACTATTTCAGTTCCTGCATCGTCTCCGATAGATGAGTTACTCAAAGGACTTGAAGGAGTAGCCCCGGAGGCAAAAGCACCAGAGCCTAACGCCACCACAGGATTGGAGGGAACCCCCTTCCAGAACCCTGCGGAACAGGCCAAGGCTTACAAGGAGCTTCTCGCATACACGACAAAGGTGAACCAAGAGAACATCAGATTGTCGGGTATGACTGGAAAATCAAACGATATCGAAGGAACAGCCACAATAATTGGCGACAAAATCGCAGCGGCCTTGGCGGGTCAGAACACTCGCGCTGGTGAAGCCGCGGCGGTGGCAGCGTTGGCAGAGCTTAAAGAGACTGATCCCGAAGCGTATAATCGGGAAGTCGTGCTCCAGGCCCTGGATAAAACAAATACCCAAATAGTCACCATTCAACAGAGGCTTGATACGTTGGGTAGTTCCGTAGCGGAGAGAACCGAGATGGATAGTCTGGAGACCGCGGCCAAGGCTGTTGGTGTTCCGCTTGACTTTTTTTCCGTCCTGGCCGCTACTGATCAATTCAGGAATATGCCAGCCGCTCAAGCCAGTGCCAGTATAAAGACTGTTTACGATTCTGCCGTAAAAACGGGGGTTGAAGCAAGAATTGCTGCTATGGCAGTAACCCCTCCGGTTGGGACACCCCCACCGACAACCTTGCCCCAGGGCGGCAGTGGTATTATCACCAGAAAAATCGGGGTCGATAAGATTGGCATTCCGGGAGAGAACTCCTTCAACGAAACAACGAAGTTAATGAAGGACTTAATCAGGCGCAATTTTGTGCCTGAGTAAGACAAAAATTAAAAGGAGATACAGTCATGGCTGAAACCATTGCATTATTTGATGATTTCTTGAAGTACCTGTATCTTCCCGGTGTGCATCAGGTTACGAATAACTCTGCGTTTATGTATTCGCAGATGACTAGAGACCGTGAGAACTTTGTCGGCAAGAAGGCCGTCTTAGCTCTTGAGACTGGTCTCCTGCCAACGTATTCTCGTGCAGAGGGTGGAATTATTGGCCCTGCTGGGGAGATCCCGAAGGAGCAAGCTCTTATTGACCTTGCTTACCATTATGTGAACATTGAGTTCACCAACCCCCTGCGAGCTGTCAGTGCCGAGGCCGCCGGTGCGTTCATTCCTGTAATGACCGCGTCCGTGCGTTCGGCGATGAGCTCTATCCGCCGGATGCTTGCGATGGAGATCGCGACTCAAGAGGATGGTCTCATTGCCACCATTTCGGCGATTGAGGGAGCAGGGACAACCGCCGACCCGTACATTCTCACGGTTGATACTAACCAGTGGGCTTGGAACGGGATGAAGATTGATATTTATGCCACCGGGACTTCAGACTCGAAGTTGCAGGTCCTCACTACTCCGCTCACTATTACCACTCGTAGGGGCTCTGACCAGGTCTACGCCACCGGTTCTTGTGGCGCTGGGGGGGCAAGTGCTGGCGCTGTTGTAGCTACCGACCAGATTTATATCTACGGGAACAAAGGCAACCAGATGCTTGGGTTTGGGGACGTGTTTTATGCCCCGACCGATGCTGCTACTGGTATTGCCAATAAGTACCTGGATGTTGATAAGTGGTTACTACAGGAATGGCAGGCACAGACTGATGTCCCCAGTGGAGCTGCTCGTGCATTTTCGATGAACAGCCTCCAGACTTCGATTGACGAAGCCGAGGTCAACGCTGACGCGCACACCAATCTGATCCTCTGCCGTGCTGCGATGCGCCGGTCTTATCTGGCGAAGTGTGTGGCTGACCGGAGATTCAATTACCCGGCAACCCTCAAGTTGGATGGTGGTTTTACTGCCCTGGCTTATACCGGTGGGACGAACGAGATTCCGATTGTTGCTGATCGGGACATCAAGAAACAGACGTTCTACGGCATCGATATGAGCACCTGGACCTTGCATCAGGCGAAGCAATTCTCTTGGATCCCTGGTCCTGACGGCCGTATCCTTCATCCGCTGATTTACGGCGACAGCCCCCGAGACAAGGTTCGTGCGATTCTTGCTTGCTACGAGAACCTTTCGTGTAAGCACCCCGCTAAGAACTGGACCTACGGGAACGTCATCGAAAGTTAGGCATGTTGTGTCATTGGGCACACGAAATAACATAATCGGCTGAAGTGGAGCCCCTGTGGTATTCCAATTAGCGGGTCAATCCAAAAGGAAAACCCGTTGTACCCAGGGGCGTCCACTCAGCAATTGACCATAGTATCCCGGTAATTCGCCGGGGGTAAACTATCTAAATGGGAGATGAATAAGATGGGAATTAAAGTAGAAAGTATGGAACCCGAAGTATGGGATGCCGTCCGGGCAATTGCCAGGGACGAGGTCTCAATAGCCGCTCAAGCCTCGGCGGCCGTTACCTTCGCAGCTAAACCCGCGGATGAACCCAAAAAGCCTGTCATTGCTGTCATATCTGTGCCCAAGGCCAAGGGCAAAGGCAAGGGCAAGGGCAAGGGCAAGGGCAAGGGCAAGGGCAAGGGCAAGGGCAAAGCCGTTAAGGCCGGACTCATTGCCCTGGCCATTCTTTTTGTTGGTGCGGGCTGCTCAGCTCTACCCAAGGAATCTCCGGCGCCGATCTATCTGGGACCCGAGGAACCCCTGGGGCTGATTCGTCCTCGCAATCTCGATCTTAGCTACGAAGGCGCTGTTTGGGCGTTTGAGACCACTATCTCTACCCCCAGACTTGAAGCTGATGCTATTGTTATTGAAACAGTCACCGTAGGAACTGGGGTTGATATCAATCCAGTTGTCACAGCGAATACGAGCCTTCGCCCGGTAGATATTACCTATAACTACGCTGGTGCAGTTGATAATGCAGGCGGCGTGGACATGGATTTGTTTGGGTATCGTGTAACAATTACTCAGACGAGTTCTAATGATGATGCTGATATAGGTGACCGTGGATACCTTCAGCCGATTAGAAGTGATCTTCATATCAACGGTTTTGTTGATGACGCCTATGCGTTTTATGGCAAAATTTACATTGATGGGGACAGTACTCTGAATCAGGGCTACGGTGCCAACTTGGTTATTGATAACGGCGCACATGCCGTGACAATGGATGAATCAGGCAATCTTGCCGGTCTGGGTATCTCGATCAATGGAAGCGGGGATGTTACTTGCGGGGGAACAGGGTATGGAAAATATAGTGGAATATATGTTAACTGGAACCAAACAACTGATTTGACTGTTGATTCGGTTGCAGCTTATATTGGAGTTCAGAGTGGTGCATTATTGGATTCAGGATATAGGGTGAATGCGTCAGGAACATTGACGAACTCATTCCATTCGTATAATTCCAGCGGGACCATGACTAATGCCATAAATATTGAGGGTGCCCATACTAATGCCTTTTCATTCCCGGCAGAAGCTACAGCTCCCGTTGAATCCCATGTCGCAGACGAAAATAGTACTGGCAGAATCAAGATTACTGTGGGTGGCGCTGACCGATACCTTTATTACTACGATTGATCATAAACCAATGTGGGGGTGGTTGGGTCTTTGGCCTGGCCACCCCTGCCTACATAAAGGGGAAACCTAATTATGGATACTAAAAATTGGATAATTGTGGTGTTGAGTATTATTGCGGCGGTAGCAATTGCTGGATCATTGGTTATGAGAGAATTAAACAAACGGGACACCACAATATCCATATTAAATTATCACCTCGCGCAACTCCAGAAACAACCAATGGAAATCAAATGACTGATCCCGAAGTAACAGTTAAAAATGGGAAGAAGTGGATTGCTATAATCAGTGGTCTCGTGGGTATAATATTCACGATTGGTGTAACATGGGGTATCTTCGGCTCTCGGGTTTCAAGGGCAGAAGAGGACATCGTCTGCCTTGAGGCTTCGGTCAAAGCTGAGGTCGCGGCAGGCCATGCAGATCACGACAAGATAATCCGTATTGACGAAAATGTATCTGATATCATTGATGATATAAAAGAACTCAAGGGCATGATAGCGAAACTGGAAAAATAGCCCAAAAGGAATAAAAATTATGCAATCAGCCGCCCCGACAGTCCCAGCATATATGGATAGGATGCTCAAGAATTTCGACCACTCCCTATTCTTTGAATTCAGAGGAAACCATTGGTGCATTCTCGACAAATCCCGTGTCCTAAATGTGGTCAAGGAGACTATTGCACAGGGGTATGTGGTACGTGATGGGAAGAGGATCAGGGTGGAGATTTCCCGGCCCGTGGTGAGGCATGACGTGGTTATGCACCTGCCGCCGGATCGGCGTTTGTCGTCTTCCATCATCGATGAGCTTAATTACAGGAGAATGGATCGATGGGGGAGGAAGAAGGATTTCTTCAACCACATGGAGTCCGAGATGGAGAAAGGAGATAATGCGAAGAAAAAGGAGGTCGATGATTTCGCCCTCGAC
>Ga0307990_1002479_pt1 | contig 14736 bp, 15 predicted proteins | sample EllFjometagen129_FD_203168 | JGI IMG/M metagenome (GOLD analysis project Ga0307990, IMG submission 203168) | Marine microbial communities from Ellis Fjord, Antarctic Ocean - #129 | ecosystem: Environmental > Aquatic > Marine > Unclassified | place: Southern Ocean | collected 2014-10-08
CTCAAGGTCATAAAGGACGAAATAGGTTAAATGGGATTGGTTCGTATGAAAAAGACCGTCTTTGCCGGATTCGGGGGACAGGGCGTCCTGATGATGGGCTATGTCTTCGCGGTGGCTGCAATGCGAGACGGCAGAGAGGTAACCTATCTGCCCGCCTATGGGGCGGAGATGCGCGGTGGTACGGCAAATTGTACGGTTGTTGTCTCGGATGAGGAAATCTTCTCCCCCGTATCATCTTCCCCAGATTTCGCAGTCATTATGAATAAACCGTCTCTGCTGAAATACGAGGGGGTAATGAACGAAGGCGGCACCATCCTTCTCAATTCAGACCATGTCAGCAGAGAACTGACCAGGGACGACCTGACCGCTATACGGATACCTGCCGTTGAGATCGCAAAGGAACTGGGGAGTGAACGGGTTGTCAACATGATCATGCTGGGGGCCTTTGCGGCCCATACCGGTATAACGTCTCTTGACTCCATCATGAATGGGCTCTCCGAGATCGTGAAGAACTCCAAGGCCTCCATCATGAAGCTGAACCGCAGGGGTCTGGACAGGGGCGCTGAATATATAAACATTCTGAAGGGGGATTCGCGGTGAATACGGTAAAACAGATCGAACTCTGGCTGAAAAACATACCGGGGCAGCTCTCCGATGTCAGCGACATACTGAGTGATAACAGGGTCAACATACTGGCCTGTAGCTATGCGACAAGACGGGTAGAGGAAGGTCTTTTTTATTTTGTTGCCAACGACCCCAACAAGGCGGTGAATATTTTGAAATCGGCGGGGTATAAGATAAAGACAAAACAGGTCATAGCATGCGAGATACCGAATCATCCGGGGGGTATTAATGTCGTCTTAAAGCTGTTAAAAAAGGCACATATCAATCTTGATTACATATACCCCTGCATGGGAACGGGGCTTACCTCCGTTGTCATACTGGGCCTAGGCCCGGTCAAGAAGGCCTTGAAGATTATGGAAGATAACTGGATAAAGGTATGGGGTGATGACCTCTACCACATATAATGCCCCCCTCCGGGAGGCGAGGAAAAGGTGGAATACCGCTTTTTAGCCCGATTGCACACAGAGACGATCCACCGCATCGTGTAATCCCTTTACGTGAAGAATTATATCCCATTTTGATCCCCAAAACCCTTTACAAGAATCGTCGTCGGTGTTAGCCTTACGGCGTCAAATTTTTATACGAATGACCCAACCGTTTAGCTCCAGCTTTATACAGCGACTACGCGTCAGGACGTGAGTAATTTCGAATCTTTCATACCAGGAGGGATCCAGGTCCATACCATGACAGTCAAAAAGACATCATATAGGGAAGCGGGGGTGGATATTGACAAGGCCACCGCCTTTATTGAAAGGATAAAACCGCTGATAAAGACCACTGCGCGCAAGGGGGCGGTTGGAGGGATAGGCAGTTTTGGAGGCCTCTTCCACCTCGGCACCGACAAGTACAAGAACCCCCTGCTCGTTTCAACAACCGACGGGGTGGGGACAAAACTCAAGATAGCCCAAGCGATGGGTATTCATAACACTATCGGCATTGACCTCGTCGCAATGAGCGTAAACGACCTGGTCGTCCAGGGTGCGGAACCTCTCTTCTTCCTGGACTATATAGCCACCGGGAAATTGAGCCTTGAAACGAGTGTCCAGATAGTGGAAGGTATAGCAAAGGGCTGCGTCGAGGCGGGATGCGCACTTACCGGCGGTGAAACCGCCGAGATGCCCGGGTTCTACAAGGATGATGAATACGACCTTGCGGGCTTTTGTGTCGGCGTTGTAGAATATGACAATCTCATTGACGGCTCCGAGATCAGGGCGGGAGACAGCATTATAAGTCTGGCATCGAACGGAATCCACAGCAACGGATACTCACTTGTCCGAAAGGTACTGTTCGAAAAGGCGGGTCTTAGTGTCAACGATTCGATAGAGGGTCTCGAAGGTTCCGTCGGCATGGAACTTCTCCGCCCGACGAAGATATACGTAAAACCCATCTTGAACCTTATAAAAAACTTCCCCATCCGGGGGATAGCCCATATCACGGGTGGGGGGCTTACGGAAAATATCCCGAGGATACTCCCTCAGCGATGCGGAGCAGTTATCGTTCGAGAGAGGTGGACCCCTCCCCCCATCTTCGGGATCATTCAAGACAAGGGCGGAGTGGATGACGCGGAGATGCTCAGGGTGTTCAATATGGGCATCGGAATGGTCGTTGTCGTTCCGGAAAAGAATTCGGAAGAGATCATTGATCATATAGAGAGACTTGGAGAGCAGGCTCACATAATCGGTCATATCACAAACCGGGATGAAGAAGGCCCGGCCATCACATTCGAGTAGAGAGATGAAGAAGATAAACCTGGGCGTCCTGGTTTCCGGCGGGGGAACTAACCTCCAATCCATCATCGACACCATAGAGGAGGGTAAACTGGACGCGACAATCCAGGTGGTTATAAGCAATCTTCCCGATGTTCGATCGCTGGAAAGGGCAAAGAATCACAATATTCCCTCGGTCATTATTGATTATAAAAAATTTTCCACACGTGAGGAATTCGACCGGGAGGTTGTTGCCGTCTTAAAGGCCCACGGTGTAGATCTTGTAATCATGGCGGGATTCATGAGGATACTGACACCGGCCCTCCTGCGGGCCTTTCCCTTGAAGATAATGAACATCCACCCAGCGCTCCTCCCCTCCTTTCAGGGCCTCCATGTCCAGGAAAGGGCCTTCGATTACGGGGTGAAATTCTCCGGGTGCACAGTCCACTTCGCCGATGAGGGGGTCGATAGCGGACCTATCATTATCCAGGCTGTTGTTCCCGTGTATGACAACGACACGCCGGAAATCCTCCAGCAGAGGATACTGAAAGAGGAACACAGAATCTATCCGCAGGCGATCCAGCTTTATGCGGAGGGGAGAATCGAGGTTACCGGACGGAAGGTACGGATAAAGGATCCACACCCGATGGAAACCCCGTCCCTGCACAACCCGCCCCTGGAAAAGTTTTGATATGATTATTGTAAGCGCGTGTCTCCTTGGCTTCAATTGCAGGTATGATAGGGGGAATTACCCTGAGGAAGCCCTGTTCGCGCCCACGTTAAATAAAGTCCTTGTGCCCCTCTGCCCGGAACAGCTCGGGGGGCTTCCGACGCCGCGTGCCCCCTCGGAGATACAGGGTGGGGATGGTCTGGATGTCCTCGAAGGAAGGGCGCAGGTTGTCTCTGCCTCCGAAAGGGATGTTACCGATTGTTTCCTCCGAGGCGCACAGGAGGTGATGCGTTTCATGAAACTTATGGGGATCTCAACCGCGATAATGAAAGAGAAAAGCCCTTCCTGCGGCGTTATCCACATAAAGAGGGATAGCACCACTGTGCGAGGGATGGGTGTCACATCGGCCCTTCTCATGCAGAGCGGTGTACGCGTCATATCATCGGACAGGATTAAGGATGAATTAAAATCAATTGTGGGCCGTGGTGATGTAGCTTATGTATGATACGATCGTGGTGGGAAGTGATATGGGCTCTCTGGTAGCCGCAGTTACCCTGGCAAGCCATGGGAGAAAAACACTTCTCCTGACAGATGACGCGCCTCCATGCTACTCGGAATCGGGCTACACGTTCGATATTGACCCCCTCCCCTGGACCGGGTTCAACAGGGGAAATATCTTCAAACAGTTTCTCTCTCACCTGGCAATACCTCAGGAAGATCCCGTTGAGAATCCCCCGCTCCAGATAATTCTTCGGAGACATCGGATAGAACTGTTCGGGAAGGCCGAACCGGACCTCAGGGAGATGAACCGAGAGTTTCCGGACGAGGCTTCAAAAATACTCAGCCTCTATACCTCCCTCACGAAGAGCGCCTCCTTTGCATCGAGTATGATTGATAAGGACCTTCACCTCCGACCGGAAACCCCGAAGGACCATATCAAACTTATTCTCAACACACCATTCATCGCTCTCAAGAAAAGGGCCTTTACGGCAAAGCTCAAGGCGATTCGACAAGATTCCTCACTCGGCAAGATCCTGGAGACCCAGATTCATCTCCTGTCACATCTCGATCCTCGTACGACAAACCCAATCTCTTTTGCACGGACACTCTCCGTAACCCTGCAGGGGTTATCCTACTACCGGGAGGGGAAACATCTCCTTATAACGAAACTGAGGAAAAAATTCGAGGCTGACGGAGGCGTTATAGAGGAACATCCCATCTCGATACTCGAGATGAAAAGGGTCGTCAAAATCAACGTGGAAACAGACGATACACAGGGCGATGCCATCCCGACTGTCTATGGGAGAAACATAATAATAAGCACATATTATGAGAAATTTGCCGCTCTCCTGGAGGAAAACAGAGAACTTGTATCTCTCAGGAAACGGTATAGCAAAATACGGCCATCCCTCTATCCATTTACCCTGCATATGGGAGTGGATGGCAGATGTATCCCGGAAAAGATGGGGATCTATGTTGTCGTGGTACCGGATGAAACCAAACCCGTCGAAGACGGGAATTTCCTGTTTCTGGAGACGAGCGAAACGGGAAACACCCTGCGAGCCCCTGATGGAAAGAGGGCCATCAGCGTTACCACCTTTCTCAAAAATTCTCCCTCGGAATCAAACAGTGAAGACCTCAAAGAGGTCGCAAATGATATGTTAAAAAATCTGAGATTTTTTCTCCCCTTCCTGGAAGAGAATATCGACTTTATCAACCAGGAAGAATCTATAAACATATCTAAGAAATATCGAAGGATTGTCGGGCCTGTATACGGTGTGAAGAGCCCTTTTATAGGGATGTCATTGCTCCCCAATCAGACGCCCATGAAAAACGTCTTCTTTACAGGTGACACCCTGATTCCGGGCCTTGGATTCGAGGGAGAGATCATGTCCGGGATAAACGCCGCGAGACTTGCAACAGGGAGAGAGTAGCAATGAAAAAATCGCCCAATTTTAAGATCCAGAGACTGGGAAAGCCGACCGTTTCATCGCCGATTGCTCCAGGATACTTCATGTCGGACAGCAGGCGAGTTTTGTACGACCCGCATCTCCATCAGGATTCACCGCAGACAGTTAAAGATGCCCCCCTATCCATTGAAGTTGCCGGTCCGAGAAAAACCATCTATTTCGATCCCGCACATACAAAGGCCGCCATCGTCACCTGCGGCGGAATGAGCCCGGGTATCAACGACGTCATAAGGGCAGTGGTGATGGGTCTCTACTACCGGTACGGTATCAAAAAGGTTATGGGCATACGGTACGGCTTCCAGGGCCTTGTCCCCAAGTACGGCCACGAACCGGTAACCCTGACGCCGGATATGGTCAAGGACATACACTCGCTTGGTGGAAGTATCCTTTCATCTTCACGGGGCAGCCAGGATATCACAACCATCGTCGACACCCTGTGCGAGATGAACATCGATATCTTTTTCTGCGTGGGCGGCGATGGGACAATGCGGGCTGCTGGACGCATAACGGAAGAAATCGGGAAAAGGAATATAAAGATGGGCGTTATCGGCATACCGAAGACCATCGATAACGACCTGAATCTGATCGACAAGACCTTTGGATTTGATACAGCGATTTCCATAGTGGTCAATGCGATTCAGTGTGCCCATGTAGAAGCGAAAGGCGCACCCATGGGGATAGGACTGGTAAAGATAATGGGGAGGGAATCGGGTCATATCGTCCTGAACGCCGCGTTGGCGCAGAATGATGTCAATTTCGCCCTCATCCCCGAGGTCCCCTTTGACCTGGAGGGGAAGAACGGCCTGTTCGCGGCACTGGAGAAGCGCCTCTTTGAGCGAAAGCATGCCGTTATACTGGTAGCGGAAGGCGCTGGGCAGGACCTGTGCACCGGCAGCGGCCAGAAACAGACCGACGCGTCCGGAAACAGACGACTCGGGAACATCGGAATCTATCTGAAGGAAAAGATCGAAGAGTACTTTAAAGAGAAGAAAATGGAGATCAACCTCAAGTACATCGATCCCAGTTACACCATACGGAGTGTTCCCGCCAATGCCAGCGACAGCATATACTGCGAGCTCTTGGGGCAGTTTGCCGTACACGCCGGGATGGCGGGAAAGACAGACCTGGTGGTGGGACTTTTCAAGGGAGAATATGTTCACCTGCCCCTCAAATCGGTGGCATCCCGGAAAAAGGTAAACACAAAGGGCAATCTGTGGATGCGTGTTCTCGAAGCGACGGGGCAGCCGGCATCGATGAAAAACGAGCGGTAACAGTGAATGGAAAAACTGAAGTAATACCAAAAAAATACTTGCAAAATTCCTCGTTATAGTCTAGGAAACAGCCTGGTTTTCTGAAAGGAGTTTATTATGTCTCGATTTTGTGAGATCTGCGGTAAGGGGCCCATCGTAGGGAACAGCGTCAGTCACGCGCACAACAAGACAAAGAAGGTCTGGTACCCCAACCTCCAGAAGATAAGGGTTGTGGTTCCGAAGACGGGCGCCGTAAAAAGAATGAAGGTTTGTACCCGATGCCTGCGTTCGGGTGCTGTCAAGAAGGCCATCTAGGAATAAGTATCCGTCTGATTCATCAGACGGATACAACGTCCATCTCCCCCGAATTATCCATTAATTATAATCTTTTTGAGGTCCATAAGGTCTATTTGAAAGGTTCCGTGCGCCGTTCTTCCATATGCCTTATGGTCATTGTTCAGTATCAGTTCATCACTGCTATTATTTCTCAGGCGGATCAGGCCTCTCAGTTCTTCTCCCTTTAAAAGGAACACGACACTCTCCACCTCTTCAAAGGGGATCGTGTAGACGCCCTTCCCCTTTTTCCCCTCGATAAAGGTCTTCCCCTCTATGCTTACTTCCGTGCACTTGGTAAGGGTATCCATCTGATCGATAAAAGTGGCGCCGAATTTCTTTTCAGTAACAGGGATCTTGTCGGGTGTATCGCTCCCCGTCATAGATCCCATACCCAGAATAAATGGAAGAAACAGCATGATCAAAAAATACCTGCATCCTCTTTTCATTTTCATTCCCCTCCACCAATCTCGCACATATCGATTTCTCTTTTTAACGCCTCCAGTATCCCGTCAACATCGGAACCAAAATCCGGTACTATGGAAAGCTGCACCACCGATTCTCGACAAGTCGGGATAGTGGTAACCGTCGCAAGGCCCTCATACCCCTCAAAGATATATTTGACATATGCAATATCCCTGCGGTTCAATCTCAGATTCCTTGTTATCACACCCCTTTTCAGCATTCAGTGTTCGTAACACCCGATCCCTGAAACATCAAGGAATAAATCCCTCCTTGACACGACTAGACGCCTTGACTATAGTCCAAATTTAATCTGATCAGGACAGAAAATATGCTGCCAATCACCCGCTGGAAACTCCCTGATAGCAACAAAGGGGCTCAATCCCGACAAGTCGGGACTCTGGCTCGGGAACTTGGAATCAGCCCCCTCATCTCACAAATACTTATTAACCGAGGTATAACGGCCCCGGACAACGCCAAAAAGTTTCTCTTCCCCTCTCTGGAACACCTGCACAATCCTTTTCTTATGAAGGATATGGAAAAGGGCGTCGAAAGGCTGATACAAGCGATCGTCAAAAAAGAAAAGATCGTTGTCTACGGGGATTATGACGCGGACGGTATCACATCCACTGTAATTCTCATAAAGTTTCTCAGGATAATCCACGATACGGTGACCTATTACATCCCGGGAAGGATTGAAGAGGGCTATGGCCTCAATAAAGCGGCAATAGACCGATTCAGGGAAGATGCAACCAGCCTTATCATAACGGTGGACTGCGGCATCTCCGACCATGAAGAGATAGCCTACGCAACCACCTCAGGCATTGATGTGATCGTAACGGATCATCATGAAATTCCCGATATCATACCCGACTGCAGCGCCGTCATCAATCCCCATCGCGCCGACTGCTCGTTCCCCTTTAAATCTCTCGCGGGGGTAGGCGTTGTCTTTAATCTTTTGATCGCCCTGCGTGGAAAACTTCGGGACATAGGTTTTTGGAAAGACAGGGAATATCCTAATCTCATGCAGTATCTGGATATGGTTGCCATTGGGACCATCGGTGACGTTGTGCCTCTCGTCGACGAAAACAGAATCCTCGCAAAGATAGGGCTCGGCGTGGCAAGCAATACCCCGACAAGTCGGGGTCTCAAGGCGCTGATGGCTATAAGCGGTATGGAGAATAAGGGCGTCAGCTCAGAATCGGCGGCATTCAGACTGATTCCCCGTATCAATGCCGCAGGGAGGATCGGATCCCCTGAAGATGCCGTGGAACTTCTCCTTACCGAGGACGAAGGCAGGGCAACGCTCCTTGCCGAGCGCCTTGACTTATATAACAAAAAACGTCAGGAAATGGAGAAAATTATTCTTGATGAAGCACTTGAAAAAATAGAGTCAAACATTGATATTGACAATATGAATGCTCTTGTTCTCTCATCCCACACATGGCATCCGGGTGTCATAGGTATCGTGGCATCAAAGCTTGTGGATCGGTATTATCGCCCCACAGTGCTGATCAGTATAAAAGACGGGATCGGCAAGGGATCAGGCAGGAGTCCCGACTTGTCGGGATCGGGATTTAATCTGTATGAAGGCCTGGACAAGAAATGTTCCTCTCTGTTGCTCTCATATGGCGGCCACCGGTACGCAGCCGGAATCTCCATACGGGAAGAGGACATAGGGGAGTTCTCCGCTATCTTAAGTGCGGCGGTGCGTGAAGGTGTGGGTGACAAGAGGTTGGCTCCCCAAACCGCCATAGACGCCCTCTGCGGACTGGATGAGATAGATTATACCCTCATCTCTCAGATAGAGATGTTGGGCCCCTTTGGAAGTATGAACCCTGAGCCCCTCCTCTGTGCGCGAGAGGTAACGATATCATCCCCTACAGTTGTAGGAAACAATCATTTAAGGATGCGCGCTAATGCGAACAATACATACCGCGATACTATATGGTTCAATAATGGACACCTCTCCGGCCCCCTTTCAGGATCAACGGCCGACATAGTCTTTACGCCCCAGATAAACCACTGGAACGGAAAGAGCAGCATCCAGCTCAAGATGAAGGATGCGTCGGTATCCTGACAGCGCCCCGCCATGGGGATAGGCTACTTCCATCCTCTCTTATCGATAAGGGGTTTGCCTTCTTCATGCAACACTCTTAATCTACAACCACCGTTTGCGTCTCTTATACGACTTGACGTCCTTGTATGATTTCGCGTCACCGGTCGTCCCCATCCCCAGGTAAAACTCCTTGATATCGGGATTTTCCCTGAGATCGGAGGAGATCCCCTCCATGACGATCCTGCCGTTTTCCATAATATACCCGTAGTGCGCTATCTGGAGCGCCATGTTCGCGTTCTGTTCGACGAGAACAATCGTTGTCTCCTGCTCCCGGTTGATCCGCTCTATGATCTCGAATATCTCCTTGACCACCAGGGGGGCAAGTCCCAGGGAGGGCTCGTCCAAGAGGAGCAGTTTGGGATGCGCCATCAGGGCGCGCCCCATGACGAGCATCTGGAGTTCACCCCCGCTGCAGTACCCGGCCAGGGCCTTCCGTCGTTTTTTCAGCGGCGGGAAGTAATCATATATCAGGTCAAGGTCCTTTTTGTATGGTTTCCCCCACCTCGTGGCCGTGCCAACTCTTAGATTTTCCTCTATTGTCAGATACTTAAAGGGCTGCCTCCCCTCGAGCACCTGGATGATACCGCGGCGTGTTATGGTCTCCGGGGGGGAATTCTGAATGGAGATCTTTTCGTATATGATATCCCCGTCCGTAACCTTTCCATTCTCCGTTTTCAGGAGCCCCGAGATCGCCTTCAGTGTGGTGGTTTTCCCGGCCCCGTTGCTTCCGAGGAGGGATACGATATGCCTCTCCCTGACCGCGAGGGAAACCCCCTTCAGGACCTGGATAACATCCGAGTAGACGACGCTGATATTGTTCAGTTGAAGCAGAATATCTTGTTGCATGATCCCCTCTTGTTTCTCATCCTCAGCCCCGCTACGCGGGATAAGTCCCACTAAAGGGGATAAGTGCGATAACGAAGTTGCTTGCTGCCAAAAAACGCAGAAAATAATTTCTAACTTACTAATACGAGAATGGCCAGAGCCGGAAATTGGAACGGATAATTCGCCAGACCTCGGCCAGACCGCGCGGCTCCAGGAGAATGAAGAGGACTATGGCCGACCCGAACGCGAGCTCACGCAGCGGCGCCATTGAAAGTCCTATCGCGCTGAGCATATCTGTGCTCATGAGTATATCGGTCAGCCACCGCAGCCCCTCGTTCAACCCCGTGATAAAGAGCGCACCGTATATGGCGCCGGCAATGCTCCCCAGTCCGCCTATGATAACCATCGCTATAAATTCCACGGAAAGACCCAGGTTGAAGGGCTCCGTCGTGATGCTGACCATGTAATAAGCCCACAGGGCGCCGGCAACCCCCGCGTAAAAGGAACTGATGCCAAAGGAGAGAAGTTTATAGGGGAATATCGGGATACCCATCCCCTCGGCGGCCCGGTCATTGTCGCGTATCGCAACAAACGCCCTCCCGTACCTCGTCCTCATGAGGTTGACGGCAAACAAGGTCATCGCAATCAGACAGAGATAGGCAATGTAGAAAAAGCTTCGGTCATCCCCCAGCCCAACGCCGAAGAGGGACACCTCAGGGAGGACGATTCCCATGGTTCCCCTCGTCAGCCCCTCCCAGTGAATGAGGAGGTATTCGATGATGAACTGCCCGGCAAGGGTCGCGATCGTGAGATACAGCCCCTTCAATCTCCCCGACGGCAGTCCGAAGAGCACCCCCACCAGGGCGGTGATCACCCCCGCGCAGGGAACGGCAAGGAGAAAAGGGAAGCCAGCGTCGGTGGCAAGTATGGCGGCCGCGTAGGCTCCAACACCGAAAAAGGCCCCGTGTCCCAGGGAAAGCTGACCGGTAAAACCTATCAGTATGTTCAGACCGATCGCCGCTATGGCGGTGATGGCAACCGTGTTGAGGATATAGAGGAAATAGGGCCCGCTTATATACGGAACCACCGCGAACAGGATCACGAGCCCCACTATCAGGGAAGCGCGGCCGAAATCCGTCTCGAAGATCGTCAGCTCCTGCCCGTATCGATCATTGAAATTACCACACGGGTGAAAACGTAGGTTTCTCATTAGACCCTTTCAATCTCTACTAGGCCGAAGAGGCCGTAAGGTTTTACCATCAATATGAATACCAGGACGATGTACGGAATCACGTCCCGCAGCGATGTGGAGAGATACCCGCCGGTAAACGTCTCCAGGAGACCAATGATGATCCCCCCGATCACGGCCCCTCCGATGCTGTCGAGACCTCCCAGAATGACCACCGGGAAAACCTTGAGTCCGATGGAAGAAAGGTCATGGACATTGATCCCGTTGATGGTACCGAGAACGATCCCGCTCATCCCCGCTACCAGGGCCGCGATGGCCCAGGAGAGGGCAAAGACCTTCCGCACATGCACCCCCAGAGACAGGGCGGCCGGCTGATTATCCGCGACCGATCGCATATAGATCCCCTGGGAGGAATATTTAAAAAAGAGACCGAAGAGCATGAGGAAGACCAGGCCAATGGCGATCGACACGACATACACCGGGGGTATGTAGACGCTCCCCCATCGTATGGTAAGGCCCGCCGGGAGAAACTCGGGGAAGGTATAGAGGTTCCCCCCCCATACGAGCAACATGGCGCCCTTGAATATCGAGGCTAGCCCCACGGTGAGCATGATGACATAGATGAGAGGCTCACCGATCAGCGGGCGCAGGAAGAGCCGTTCGACGACGAATCCGAGGACAAAACAGGCGGCAAGGGCCAGGGGAAAGGCCAGGTAGACGGGCAGTTCGGCCCGCCCGATCAGAACCAGAAATATAAACGCCCCCAGGGCCATCAGCTCTCCATGCGCAAAGTTGAGCACACTGGATGATTTGAAGATCATGACAAACCCCATGGCCGCCAGGCCATAGAGAAAGCCGACGCTCAGTCCATTCACCAAAAGCTGGATGAAAAAGTCCATACGACACCACTCCCGTCTCAATCAAGTTTCAATATACGTACCCTGGTTTCCAGCGTGCCCACCTGCCCGTCTCGGTAGCGGACCGTTGTCTTCACGTCAAGGTCATCCTTGTCTTCATACATGGCGTTGATAAGCTTCAAATAGAGTCCGTAGACGAACCTCCTGCGCACCTTCCCCGTCCGTGTCAGCTCCTCATCATCCGCGTCGAGGAGCTTGTAGAGGAGGATACATCGGCGTATTTTCATGGCCTCCGGCAGCCGTTCATTGACCGCCCGGATCTCTCCGCTCACCAGCTCCTCTACCTCCGGCCGCTGGGACAGGTCCGTATAGGTGGTATAGGGGATCATCCTCTCCTCGGCCCAGTTGCCAACATTCCCCATATCGATATTGATCAGCGCGGTTATGTAGGGGCGTCCCTCACCGAAGGTGACCGCCTCCCGCAGATACGTGCTGAATTTCAGACGCGTCTCTATAAAATCGGGGGAAAACGCCTCCCCCTGCTTGTTGCGGATGATCTCCTCCCGGCGCCCGATAATGACGAGGTGCCCGTCATCATCGAGATAGCCTGCATCCCCGGTCCTCAGCCAGCCGTCCACAAACGCGGCCTTTGTTGCCTCAAAATCGTTATGATACCCCCGAAACACCGTCTTACTCGAAAGGAAGACCTCCTGATCCTCGGATATCTTCACCTCCATCCCGGTCAGGGGCCTGCCGACCGTCTCGGCCTTGATCTCATTGTCGGGCTGGATCTGGAAGATCCCCCCCGATTCCGTCAGTCCATAGCACTGTTTCAGATTAAGCCCCAATGAACGAAAGAAGCGAATCACATCCGGACTGATCGGATGTCCCCCCGTGTAAGCGCTGTAGAACCGTGAACAGCCGATTCTGTCCAGGAGGGGCCGAAAGACGGCAACTGAGGCCATCCATCCCGCATACCTGAGAAGTGGCCCTGGGCGCCTCCCCTGTGACTCACGGTCGGTACTCCTGCCGCCGACATATTCGGCCAGCTGGAAAAGTTTTCTTCGCACAGGGCCGGCATCCCCCATCTTGACCCGGATAGTGGAGGCGAGATCCTCCCAGAACCGCGATGAGGTGATAATGATGGCAGGACCCAATTCGCGGAAATCCTCCATAACCGTCTCCTGGGTCTCGGGGAAGTTCATCGTCATGCCGCCGACCAGGGCCACCCCTACCCACATCTGATCGACGATCCATGCCGGGGGAGACATCGACAGCCAGTCCACATCCAGACCTGCGGGGATCGTCTCCAGCCAGCTTGCCGCCATCTCGGTAAAGTTGCTGTGCGACATCATAGCCAGCTTGGATATTCCGGTCGTCCCCGACGTCATGATCATCAGGGCGATATCGTCCGGTCTCCCCCTCCCCACCTCCCGAGCAAAGAGCTCCGGATCCTTTGTGTCCATTGCCTCCCCCGCATCCAGCAGGTCGGCAAAGCTGATAAGCCACTCATCGCTCCGATACGAGCTCATTCCGGTCCGGTCGACGTATATGACCTTTCGTACATAGGAAAGAGAGTCTCGCATCTCCAGGAGCTTATCCACCTGCTCCTGATCCTGCGCAATGACATACGCGGCATTGATTCTGTTCAGGGTCCCCGCCATCTCGCTGCTCACGGCGGAGGTAAAGAGGTTGAGCATAACGGCTCCGAGCGCCTGCCCCCCCAATTGACTAAAGAGCCATTCCGGGTGGTTGTCTATGATAATCCCGACATGGTCCCCCCTTCTCAGGCCGAGGGCATAGAGGCCCAACCCCACTTTCTTTGTATAATTAAGGTAGTCCAACCAGGTATACGTCTGCCATATGCCATACGCCTTTTCGCGGATGGCGGTGCGCTCCCCCGACCCTTCCGCCTGCCGGAGTAAGGTCTGCGGGAGGGTAAGTCCGCTCCCGGGCCTCGGGTTTATACCCTCTTGGGGTTTTGGGGCTTCCGATTTCCGATTCACTGTGTATCCCCCAGGTACGCCCGTATAACCTCCGGATCGTTCTGCACTTCCTCCGGAGTCCCCTCGTACAGCTTCTCACCGAAATTCAAGACCATGACACGATTGGATATGGTCATGACGATAGACATATCGTGTTCAACAAGGATCATCGTCTGTCCCCACTGACCATTCAACTCGGAGAGAAATCTCACCATATCTTCCTTTTCCTCGAGATTCATCCCCGCAAAGGGCTCGTCCAGAACGAGGAGTTTTGGCTCGAGCGCCAGCGCGCGCCCGAGTTCGACCCGTTTGCGCAGCCCGTAGGGAAGCGACCCGACCGGCTTCTTCCGGATGGCCTGCATCTCCAGAAAATCGATCAGTTCCTCCACAACGACGCGGTTCCGTATCTCCTCTCTTCGCACACCGGGCGAGAAGAAGAGTGCCCGCCCCAGCCCGTAGCCACAGTGCGCATGGCGTGCCAGGAGCATATTGGACAGGACGGTCATCCCGGGAAAGAGTTCGATATTCTGGAACGTCCTGCCGACGCCGCGGCCCACAAGGCCGTGCGTCGGCAGATGTGTTATATCTTCTCCGTTGAAGACGATCCGTCCCCTCTGGGGCCGGTAAAAACCGGTCAGACAATTGAGAAGGCTGGTCTTCCCCGCGCCGTTGGGGCCGATAATGGCGAACAACTCCCCTGTTTTTATCTCGAAGCCGACGTCACTGAGTGCCGTTACCCCCCCGAA
>Ga0307990_1002480_pt1 | contig 14736 bp, 10 predicted proteins | sample EllFjometagen129_FD_203168 | JGI IMG/M metagenome (GOLD analysis project Ga0307990, IMG submission 203168) | Marine microbial communities from Ellis Fjord, Antarctic Ocean - #129 | ecosystem: Environmental > Aquatic > Marine > Unclassified | place: Southern Ocean | collected 2014-10-08
TCAGTGGGAAAACGATGCCAATCCTTATGAACTGGCTGCGCAGTTGAGCCTCAGTTTCTAATTTAAGATGTGACGTATTTTTTTGTATTGTATTAAAATGAAAACCGGGAGCGGTTAACCGCTCCCGGTTTTTTATTTGGGGAAAAATTTATTTACAATGTCAATTAGTTAGCGTTGCGACCGCGTTCCCCGAGACGTTAAGGCCTGAATTTTTTGAGTTGAAGGTTTTTCATTACTTTATAATGCTTGTCATTCCCTGTTAAAATTGGATTTCCATAAGCGATGGCTGTCGCTCCAATGAGTGCATCCGCTAGCCGCATTGAATGACTCAGGAAATGTTGCTCGACGTAAAACATTGCTTTGGCAGATATCTCTTCGGAAATATACAAAATCTTTGCATTCCAAATATGCAGCGCTTTGCGTAAATCGTTTAATTCTTTTTTGTTTCTCAACCCTTGAACAAGTTCCATATAGGTCACTACGGAAATAAAGAAATTGTTCGAATTATCAATGACCTGATATGCTTTTTCATTTCCTCGCAGATACCAAATGAGAACATCCGTATCGATAATCATTTAGAATCTTCCTTTCCTTAAATTCCTGACATACGCATTGACATCCTCAGCCATATCGTTGTCTTTCCACATTCCGAACAATGCCGTTTCTTTTTTTTTGTTTTTAACCTCCCGGTAAGGAACAAGCTTTGCGCACGGCTTGCCACGAAAGGTGATAACTACTTCCTCGCCTCTGGAAACTGAATCTATGAGTTCTTTCGAGTGGAATCTCAGATCTTTTGCTGTAGCTTTCATACCTCCCCCGCACAAATTAAGTTTATATTTTATAGTATAAACTCTACGCCTTTCTGAGTCAAATAAAATATTGAATCAGGTAAGGCATGATTTCCCATCAGGCTGTTATTTTTTCACTATTTTGGGGCCTTGCGGCTGATTTTTTGAGCCGGCACTTTAAAATATATCGACTTTTTCAATTTACTATGATATAAAATAAAATTTATGTTTAGTTTAAACAGGTATATCGAACTTGATACTAATGGATTTGCCTTACCGGGCATAACAAGGCATAAAATGCTAAGTGGGGAGTCGTGTATAATGAGCGAATTAGAATTACCGATTTATTTTTTACTGCTTAAATCACATATCTCACTGTTTTTATATAAAGGACATACCCTCCATGCGGCATAAAAAGCCGATATCGGCCAATCAGGAAATCGCCATTGTCGGAATGGCCGGCATGTTTCCGGGTGCACAGGATCTGGACACCTTCTGGCGGAATATTCTCCAAAAGGTCAATACCATCCGGGAAGTCAGCAAATCCCGGTGGGATGTCGGTAAAATGTTTGATCCGGAATTGCGCCGCCGGGACAAAATTTATTCCAAATGGGGTGGTTTCCTGGATGACATTTCCTTTGATCCCACCGAGTACGGCATTGCCCCGGTCAGTCTGAAGTCTATTGAGGCCATGCAGCTGCTGGCCCTTAAAATTGCCACCATGGCCTTTGCGGATGCGGGTATGGATCACAACAGCATGCCCAAAAAACATACGGCGGTTATTTTCGGGTCGGGAGGCATGCATGATCAGTGTATCGATTATATTTTCCGAACGATGCTGCTGCATTATCTCCCGCAGCTTGAGGGCGTCCGGGAAAGTACCCGAACGCATATTGCGGATGCCTTTTGTGATATATTGCCTGAATGGAGCGAGGATTCCTTCCCCGGCATGCTGAGCAACGTGATTTCCGGTCGGGTATCCAACCGGCTTGATCTGCAGGGTACCAATTTCACCGTTGACGCGGCATGTGCCAGCTCCCTGGCGGCCCTGGATGTGGGCATTGCCAAACTGCGATCCGGCCAGGCGGATACGGCCCTTGTGGGGGCCGTGGATATGACCGACAACGTTATGGGATTTACGGCCTTTTCCAAAACACTGGTGCTTTCACCGCGGGGAAAATCTATCCCGTTTGACGATGGTGCCGACGGCATTGTTATTTCCGAAGGGGCGGCAGCCCTTGTTTTAAAACGTCTGAAGGATGCCGAAAAAAATGGTGATCGGATTCATGCGGTGATCAGGGGCATCGGCAGTTCCAGCGACGGCCGGAACCGCAGCCTCACCGCGCCCCACCCCCAGGGCCAGGTGCTTGCCTTGAAGCGCGCGCTGAAAGACGCCGGGATCGATGATCCCGGTTCCGTGGCATTGATCGAGGCCCACGGCACAGGCACCGTGGCAGGAGACCGATCTGAAGTGGGAGCCCTGAACCTGGTTTTCGGTCAAAACGGCCATAAATGTGCCGTTGGATCGGTCAAATCAAACATCGGGCATACCAAGGCGGTCGCCGGGCTATCCGGTGTTATCAAAGGGATACTGGCCCTTGAAAATAAAATCGTCCCCCCCACCATGGGGGTGGAAAAGCCTAATTCCCGCATCGATTTTGGTAAATCTTCATTTTACCTGAACACCGAGCCCCGCCCCTGGTTTGCATCGAGTTCTCAAAAACCCCGGCGTTGCGGCGTCAGTTCCTTCGGGTTCGGCGGCACCAACTTTCACGCCGTATTGGAAGAGTATGCCGGTGCAAAAAACAACCGCGGTCCCAGACCTGTTCGGGATGTGCAGATATTTACGTTTCAGGCCGCGGACCGGCCGGCCCTGGCCCATGGGCTGCGCCGGTTTGTAAAGCGGCTGAAATTTTTGGAACATCTTGATTTTACGGCGCTGGCGCATGCCCTTTACCGGGAAACCGCCGGTGCGGACCGCCCCGATGTTGGGCTGGCCGTGGTGGCGGGTTCTGCCGGGCAATTGAAAGCATCTTTGATCCGTGCCAGGGAAGATCTTGAACAAGGCCGATCTCCGGAAACCGGGAAAGGGGTTTATTTTTGTCCCGAAACCCATCCATCCGGCAGGGTATGCCTGCTTTTCCCGGGACAGGGGTCTCAGAAAATCAATATGCTGCGTGACCTGCTGCTCGCCTTTCCCGAACACCTCACCGGTTTTGAAGAAGCCGATGCACTGCTGTCGGGGTGGTTCGACCGCCCTCTGTCCGAGAGCATATATCCCCTGCCGACCTTTGATAAAAAAGAGCGCCGGACCCGGCAGGACCGGCTAAATGATACGCAGACGGCCCAGCCGGCGCTGGCCGCGGTAAATTTCATGGCCCTGGACCTTTTAAGAAGCTTTGGTATTGTTCCGGATTTTACCGCAGGCCACAGTTTTGGCGAATATATTGCTCTTGCCGCCGCCGGTGTGATCAAACGGCCTGATGCCATCCGTCTGGCTGCTTTGCGGGGTAAAATATCCCGGGCGGCAGCATCCGGAAACGATGGCTGCATGGCCGCACTCCAGGCAGATGCCGCAACTGTCGCCGCCCTGCTGGAAGCGGCCGGTACAAGCGCTGAGGCGGCTAATTTCAATGCGCCGCGTCAAACCGTTATCGGGGGGTCCCTGTCGGATATGGAGATCTGTCTGGGCCTGGCCCGTCAAAAGGGCATAAAAGCCGTCAAAATACCGGTCACTGCGGCATTTCATACCGCCCTCATGCAGCCGGCGGCCGATGAACTGGCCAAAGAATTGAAAAAGGTTCCCTTTTCCCGGGCCAGACTGCCGGTTTACAGCAATACCACTGCCGGGCCCTACCCAAAGACCCCCGGGGCTATTCGTAACCGGCTGGCCCGTCATATCTGCACCCCCCTTGATTTTGTGTCCGAAGTCAATCATTTGCACGATGCCGGGGCTTCTATTTTTATCGAGGCCGGGCCGGGCCGGGTGCTTTGCGGGCTGGTGGATCGTATTTTGGGCGAGAAACCCCACATGACCTTATCCCTGGATTACCCGGGACGGTCCGGTACCTGTCAGATGGCCCATCTTCTGGCAGCATGCTGGGCAACGGGGCTTCCGGTGGATATAGGGCCCTGGTTCGACACATCAAAACCGGATCTGGAAGCGGTTTTTAAAAAGGCGGCCCGACAGGCGGATCCGCCTCCCATGACCTGGCGGATTGGCAATGGCAGGATAAAGCCGTGGCATTCAACCCCGCCGGCATCGGAAAACCGTTCCGGCGATCAGTCTATTTTGAGCGGTAATCGGTCAATACCCAAAACCATGCCGCCGGCATCTATTTTAAAGCCGAATCTTCAAACTATGAAAAAAAAACAAGGTCTCATGGATTTAAAAAACAGTCATCACGAACCAAACACTGACATATCCGATCCTCTGATTTCCCGAATTCAGGCCAATCTGGACCATTTTATCGAACTGCAGCGGGACCAGCAGCGCCTGATGGAGCGGTTCCTGGATATGCAGCAGCAGCTCATGAATGCCGCCCTCAACGGCAACGGGTCTGCGCCGGAAAAGCTCATGCAGACCCGGAAGCAAAAAAACAGGTCATCTGAAACCGCCTGGCCCCATACCCACCTGTCCGGTATTCCACCGGCACCGGTACTGCCCAAACTGACACCGGTTAAAGCCGATCCCGGTTTTGAAAAGAAGGTCCCGGTGGCCCCTGCCCCTCAACCGATTTCAGGCACCCTGCCCCCATCGGTTTTTGCCTCGACACCGGCAGCCATGCCGGCTCCTGCCTCGGAAGCACCGGTATCCACGCATCAATTCAAGGCGGATCTGCTCCGGATCGTCAGTGAACAGACCGGATATCCTGAGAATATGCTGGAACTGGACGCCCACCTGGAAGCCGATTTAGGAATTGATTCGATTAAACGGGTGGAGATTTTCAGCCTTTTAAAAGACCACCATCGGCTTCTGGAGTCAAATGATGAGGAACTGGTATTAGAAGAGCTTGCAGGTCTCAAATCTTTGCAGAAAATTATCAACTGGTATGATAGGAACCGCATCCGCCTGCTTCAAGAGGAGACCCCTGACTCAAAAAAAGCCTGACCCCGCCGCGGCCCATCCATGATGCCGTGGCGGGGGCGGACAAGGGCCTTGATTGCGTAAAACGCTATGTTGTTGAACCGGTAACACTGCCATGGGCGATGCCCGGCGGTTTGAAAAATTTTCCGTGCCGGGACCTGGTTCTGGTGTCCGGTCAGGCATCCGGCGTGAAAGGAGCGCTGATGGCCGCCTTGACCGCGGAAAATTTCCGGGTCCGGGAGGTTGTCTGGGGGAAAACCACAGGCAGGACCGGCGGTAATTGTTTTGAAGTGGCTGTTTCACCCCAAAAATTTTCTCATGGTGAATTGAACCACCTGGTGTGCCGGTCCGGTGAACGGGTGGGTGCTATCATTCACCTGGAAGGAGCGGGTGAACCGGAAAAGCAGGATAGCCAGGCCCGGCGCAATACCCTGGGCTTTTTTACGCTGCTGAAAGCATTTGAGAAAGATCTCGTCAAAAGCGCACAGGAAGGCGGTGGACGGGTTTTTGCCGTTACTTTTTTAGGCGGGTGTTATGGATTCACCGCCTCACACGATTTTTTCCCGGAAAGTGCCGGTGTTCTGGGGGTGACCAAATCCATGGCCATGGAATACCCCCTGCTGCGCTGTCGTTGCATTGATGTTGATCCTGCCATGGGAGCAGCCCTTGTCGCAGCAAAAATCTGGGAGGAAATTCAGGCCGATGAACCATCGGCGGAAACGGGCCTGGACCGGCAGGGCCGATGGAAAGTCGGACTCAGAGAAGACCCTGGTCCCTGTGCAGGCCCTGCCATCGGCCCAAAATCGGTTATTCTGCTTCTCGGCGGCGCTTCAGGCATTACCCAGGTGATTGCCTGTGCCCTGGCCCGTAAATACAAACCTGTATTGATCCTGGCAGGGCGTACGCCCCTGTCTGCAAAAATTTCGATTGAAATGGATAATTTGCCGAACGCCGCCGACCTGAAGTCTCATTTCATAAAACTAGCCAAAATAAAAAAGAAAAAAACCATGCCGGCCGAAATTGACCAACGGATTGCCGATGTACTGAAAAATCGTCGGTTGCGGGCCAATCTGGAAGAATTGAAGGCGGCGGGCGCCCGGGTTGAATATCACGCCCTTGACGTGCGGGATGAAGCTGTTCTTGGCGATTTTATAGAGAATATTTATCAGCGGTATAAACAGATCGACGGTGTGGTGCACGGCGCCGGCATTATCGCTGATCAACGTATCCGGGACAAATCAAATGCTTCATTTTGTGCGGTTTATGATACCAAGATCATACCGGCCAGGATACTTGAAAAAAAGCTGCGACCTTCCGGCCTTAAATTTATGGTATTTTTTTCATCTGTGGCCGCCCGTTTCGGCAATGCCGGGCAGAGTGATTACGCTGCCGCCAATGAGGTTTTGAACAAGCTGGCCCACAAACTTGCCAAAAAATGGCCCCGAACCCGGGTGGTGAGTATCGGCTGGGGGCCGTGGGATGCGGGTATGGTTAACAGCGGGTTGAAAACATTCTATGAGAAGAAAGGCATCGGGCTCATTCCTCCGGCTGCCGGAGCACAACTGTTTTTAAACGAGCTGGGAACAGATGGGCATCTTTGCCCTGAAATCGTAATTACGTCCGCAATGAAGCTGATCTCCGGCAAGGGACTTGGTCAGGCACCTATATGACGGATAGCGCAACCCAAAAGACGGCAATACTTGGAATGGCAGGGGTATTGGCCGGATTACCCGACCTTTCCCGTTTTTGGCACAAATGTGCTGCCGGCTCCGGCGATTCTTTGCGCTTACCGGATTTTGATGATGGCCGGGCGGAAGCGCTTCTGGAAAAGACGATCTGCCGGGCCGCTCTGGATGCCGGAATTCTTACGGAGGAAAAAATTTTCCCTGACACGTGGCTGGTGATTGGCGTCAATGAATCTATCAGGGAAAAAATTCAAATAGATTCCGAATTAAATTTTACGCAAACGATCTTTTTCAATAGGGGTGATCTCGCCGGTTCAATGATTCTTGAACCGGCCCTTAGCGCCTTGAAAAATGGCAAGGCACGATTTGTCGTGGTAGCGGCCCTGAGCCTGCGACCCGTGCCTGAATGTGTAACCCTGGTACTGGGCACGCATCTAACCGAATCATCTGTCGGGGCGCCCTGGGCTTTTGTTCGTAGCCTGGAACAGATTGAAAATAAAGAACTTTCCTCCAAACTGACCGACATGCCGGTTAGGGGAATCGGCCATCTGGTATACCTTGCGCGGAAAGATCCGGCCGCGGCGGGTACAGGCAAAAATACGCCAAAAACCGGAGTTGATTGCGACATCCGCCTGACAGCCCGGGTGCCGGCGGTCATCATCCCGGCATCCGGCCGGAGAGATGATTCGGTGGAAGTCCTGACTGCCCTGGTACGCACCACCATGAGTCTTGCCGGCAAAATGATCCTTCCCTCTCCGGAACCAGCCCTGCCGGCCCATTTGATGACGGATCTGCCGGTTTATCCCAACAGCGAAATCAGACCCTGGATTCAGGATACCCGGGTGTGTCCCCGCCGGGCCGTTTTTTTGAGTGAAGCATCGGATAACCATACCACGATGGTTGTCCTGGAAGAGGCGCCCCCTTTCCATTTCCCGGAAAACGCCGCGGCCCGGTCCGTTGATTTCCCGATTTCCCGTGAAAGCCACCTTGTGGTCATCAGCGCCGAGAGCCGGGCAGATCTTGCCTGCCTGATCGAACGGCTTTTACAAGTGATGCAGACCGACGGCAATCACCTTGAAAAAATTGCTGCCTTTATGGCGTCACGATTTAATCCGGCAATGCCGCTACGCCTTGCCATGGTCTGCACTGCTGAGGAGGAATTGATTCACCATCTGGGGGTCAGCCGCGAACAGCTTAATGAGACATCGCCTGATTTCGGGGAAACTGCCGCCATCTATTTCACCGATGCCGCCGGCCGCCGGCCCGGTTCGCTTGCTGGCCTGTTCCCCGGCCTGGGGTTTCCCGGTTTGCTGGGCCCCTATGCCGATCATCTGATGGAACTGTGTCTTTTTTTCCCGGAATGTCGGGAAGTGTTTGATGGTGTGGACATGCGTGATGGCGATCCGGATGACCCGGTGCCCACCAGCCAGATTTTTTTCCCGCCGGCCGGTTTGTCTGAAAAAATGCGGTCTGATATGCGAAAACGGCTGGCTTCCCCCCGCATCGAAGATGCCAAACAGGCCGATCTTCTGGATTTGCGAAATCTTTCCTCTTTCGGGGTTTCAGTGGCCAACCGGGCCTGCTGGCAGCTTTTGCAGAAACTCAACATCATACCGGATGTTCTGTTCGGGCAGAGCCTGGGGGAACTTTCGGCACTGTGTGCCGCCGGCATCATCGATTTTGATAATTTTATCGAAATCTACTGGAAGGTTGAAGTGCATCCCGAGGAATATATCCATAACGGACGGCTGGTACTTGCCGGCGTCGGTGCTGACCGTCTGAAGCCCTTTCTGCAACGGTTTTCAGATGTGGCGATTGCCATTCACGTGGCACCGGAATTTCAGATTCTCGGCGGGCACGGCGACCAGCTCAAAGCGCTGGTAAAGGAACTGCGCAAAGACGGCATCTGGACCCAGTTCCTTCCCTATCCGGCCATTCATACGCCGCGATTAACGGCCCTGCGACCGCTGATGGAACCTTACCTGCAACAACTCCCGGTTCAAACCGGCAATATTCCGGTCTACTCCGGCATGACAAGGGCGATTTATCCTGAAAATGCCGATACCATCCGGCAAACCATGATTGCCAATATCGATCATCCCGTATTTTTGTGGCAGACCATCCGGAAACTCTATGATGCCGGGACCCGGCTGATGGTCCAGGTCGGGGGGGGTGCCACCATGTATTCTCAGGCAAAAACCAATATTGATCGGGACGATCTGGTTTCTCTTTCACTTGATGTGGATTACCGGCCGGCCCTGACCCAGATTAACCACCTCTGCGCGAAACTTCTTGTAAATGGCGTGGATGTCAGGGTTGCTCATCTTTATGAGCAATGTGACCATGATTTTACCGGTATGGAACGACAGCTTTCCGGTGATGACGGCCCCACAGACGGTACTGGCGGAGAAACCGGTACAAATATGCCGTTTATCGGGCCGGTTTTGAAGTATGATGAAAAATCTGAAATCGTCATGGAACGGATCATTGATTTGTCCCGGGACCGTTTTATAAGGGACCATATTTTTATCAACGCCAGGGGCATCAAACCGGATTCCGCCTGTCTGCCCGTGGTACCGATGACCGTCAGTCTGGAGATGATGGCGGAAGCTGCCGCCTGTCTGGTGCCCGGCTGCGGTCTGCTCGGGTTCGAGGATATCAGAGCTTCCAGCTGGATCGCCCTTGTCGACAGCCGGACCCTGCCTGTCCAGATCTCCGCACGGCGCTATCATGTGGACCGGGATACGGGAATTCACCATGTTATTGCGGCAGTGTTCACGCCGGACAGCCGTAAACCTGCTATTCAGGGAACAGTGCTCCTGGGGCCGCGGTATGTGGAACAACTGACGCTTGATTTTCCCCCCATTGACGATCCCTTTCGCCATCCTTTTCGGGAAAATGAGGTTTACGAAAAACGTCACCTGTTTCACGGTCCTGCGTTTCAGTGCATAAAAGGAGAGACGGCCCTGGCCGGGAACACCGTCATCGGCAGTCTTTGTGTGCTGTCGAAAAAAGAGATGTTTTCCGATATTGCCGCACCGGCTTTTTTATGCGACCCGGTTCTGCTGGACGGCGTCGGGCAACTGGTGGGCCTGTGGGCCATTGATAAAGGGCAGTATGTCTTCCCTGTAGGGATTAAAAAACTTGAAATCTACGGTCCCACGCCGGCAAAGGGAGCCATTGTTCCGGTGCTTGTGAAAATTAAAGAATACAGTGCCAAACTTCTCCTCGCCGATATTGAGATCCAGGACGGCAAAGGCGGTGTCTGGATGCGCATCAGGGGCTGGAAAGACTGGGTTTTTCGCTGGTCCCGGGGTCTCTATGATTTCAGGCGGCAACCGGAGCGCTACCTGGCCAGCCAGACCCTGTCACAAAAAGCGCTGACTGCCGATGCAAAGATGCAGTATATCTCAAGGGCGGAGCTTAAAGATATGGACATGGATGCCCTGTCCCGATTTTTTCTGCATCTTGATGAAATTCGAATTATGAATGAAATCCGTACTTCGATGCAGCGGTGGCAGTACCTTTTAAGTCGGATCGCTGCCAAGGACGCCCTGCGGTCCTGGCTGGCCGGATCGTCCGGCAAGATGCTTCATCCGGCAGGCGTGATCATTGAAGATGGCCCGGCAGGAAGACCGATTATTAAAAAAATTGACGATTCCGGCCCTGTTCCGCAACTGGAAATCTACCACTCCGAGCAAGGGGCGGTTGCAGTAGCATCCGCGGAACCAGCCAGGATCGATCTTGCCCGCATCCTGACATCAATCGAGAATTCAAGGGCAAGTGCTTAAGTTGACAAGATAAAGCAGAAATCCATGGCACTGATCGAGCTTAAAGATATCTACAAGGAGTACCGCCTGGGGGAAACCCGGGTCCCTGCCCTGAACGGGCTTAACTTTTTTATCCGACCCGGTGAGTTTGTGGCTGTTTGGGGGCCATCCGGATCCGGCAAGTCTACCCTGTGCAATCTTATCGGCCTTTTAGATATACCGACCCGGGGGACGATTCTGTTAAATGGTCGCGATTCCGCCGCCATGGATGATGATATGCGCAGTCGTTTTAGAAACCGATCCATTGGTTTTATTTTCCAGAGTTTTAACCTGGTTCCGGTACTGTCGGCCCTTGAAAACGTCATGCTGCCGCTGGAAATACAGGGGGAAAAGACTGCCATGGCACACCAGAGGGCTAAAAAACGGCTGGAAAGTCTGGGGCTGGGCAAGTTGACCGGCAACCGGCCCCACAAGCTTTCAGGAGGACAGCAGCAGCGGGTGGCCATTGCCCGTGCCCTGATCACCAACCCCGACCTGGTGATTGCCGATGAACCTACGGCCAACCTGGATTCTAAAACAGCCCGCCAGATAATAGACCTGATGCTGGACATCAATCGCACCGACAAAACCACGTTCCTGTTTTCAACCCACGACCAGCGACTGCTTGATCATGTCCACAGGCAGATTCTTTTGCAGGATGGGAGAATTGTGCAAGATCGAATTTATTCTGAACCATCCGGCAAAAAAAAGGAGACGGGGTGTGACCTGGTTTAAGATTGCGCTGCGCAATATTTTCAAAAACGGCAGACGGTCGTTTTTTACCATTCTGGCTATTGGTGTGGGCTTTGCAGCCGTCAATATATTTGGTGGCTTTGAATCCTACATTTTCCGTGGACTGCGGGACGCCCTGATTTATGCCCAGGGGGAAGGTCACCTGGCAATTTTTAAAAAAGGAGCCCGTATTTTTGACAAAGAGATCGATCCGGACCGCTATCTGATTTCCGGTGATGCAAAAGCGTCCGCCCGCAAAATTGTGACAAAGTACCCTGAAGTAATTTTGATGACAGGCCAGCTCAAGATCTCGGGTTTGCTCAGCAACGGGGATGTTTCCACCGTTTTCATCGCTGCCGGGCGCGTGCCCTCCGATATGCAGAAAATTCGCAGCCAGGGACACGGTATGATCGGGGAAATTCGTCTTTATACCGGCAAACCGCTTCTGGATTCCCTTTCCTATGGAATAGGGCTGAGTTCCGGGCTGGCGAAAAAACTGAAGGCGGGGATCGGTTCCGATGTGATCGCCATGGCGCCCACAACCGACGGCCAGATCAATGCCCTGGATGCCAGGGTAATGCAGCTGTTTGAGTCACCGGCTGCTTCTTTAAACGACAAACTCATGTTTGTACCTTTAACGTTCGCTCAAGCCCTGTACGACACGGACGGTAATGATCGTCTGGTTGTTCTTTTGAAAAATACCCGGATGGCCCCAGCCATGAAAAAGAGACTCAATCGGGCCTTTACCGATGCTGGTATTGATCTTGAAGTAAAGACATGGGAAGAGATTGCCCCTTTTTACACCAAGGTCAAAAACATGTTTCGGATCATTTTTCTTTTTCTGTTTGTTATCGTACTGGTGATCGTTGTCATGAGCATTATCAATACCATGAGTATGACCGTCATGGAGCGGATAAAAGAGATCGGGACGCTTCGATCCCTGGGAATCAAACGATGCGGCATTATCTGGTTGTTTGCCATGGAAAGCACCCTGCTGGGTTTTCTCGGGTCTTTCCTCGGTCTGGGGCTGACTCTGGCAGGCTGGCTTGCCGTCAAGATGGCCGAACCGACCTGGGTGCCGCCCCATATTACCAAACGGGTGCCCATCGAGGTCTATCTGGTACCCGAATATTTATTGCTCACCGGGTTTTTTCTTGTCATGCTGTCACTGATTGCAGCGGTCCTTCCGGCCCGCAAAGCGGCCCGAATGAATATTGTGGATGCCCTGGGCCATGTATAGGGCATAGCATAAAAGGAGTATTATGATAAACCGTTTATGTCTTTTTTTAATAGGATTGAGCTTCCTGTGGCCGGGCAGTGCGGCGGCCCTGACGCCGCAGGAAATCCTGCAGATAGCCGATCAGTCCCGGGGAAATCTGGCGGGGATCACCTGGACGGTTGAGATCTCCTCCGCCAAAAAGAAAAAAACCAGTGCCATGACCATAAGTGTCAAGGCCAGGGGATTTGATATTGCTACGGAGAATCTGGCGCCACCGAAATACAAAGGCAACAAGTTGCTGATGCTGAAGGGCTCCATGTGGTTTTACAAGCCAGGCCTCAGCAAACCGGTTCCCATTTCACGTCGGCAGAAACTTCTGGGCAATGCCGTATACGGTGATATCGCTGCCACCAATTATGCGGCTGATTATACCGCATCCCCGCTGCCGGATGAGGCGATCAATGATGAACCCTGCTATAAATTCGATCTTAAGTCCAAAAATAAAAAAAGTACCTATAACCGAATTGTTTACTGCATTTCCAAAGAGCGATTGGTGGGGGTTAAAGCCGATTATTACACGGTTTCCGGCAAAAAATTCAAAACGGCTTTCATGGAGTATGAGAACACCGTTGTCATTGATGGGCACTTAAAGCCGTTTATCTCCAGTTTGGTGATTTACGATGAACTGATGAGCCGGGATATCACCACTCTCAGCCTCACTGACCCCGGCTTAAAGGCGTTGCCGGATTATCTTTTCAATCTTAATCTGCTGAGACGATGATGATAAAAAAATATCTGATCATTTCGATTGTATTTTTAATGGCTGCCGGTTTTTGTTCAGCCAGCACCCAGACGCCGGAAGGAACACCCGACGGGGCCGGTTGGTTCCGGACACTCACCGATGAACTTGATTTTCGCGCCGATATCGTCGGATATGCCCTTTTCCAGGATGTGGAAGAATCAGGGCTTAATCCCTACAATATTCTGGGCATTCCCAATAGACGGCTGGGGGTTGAACTGCGGCCTGATTTTTATCTGCCCCTGAACCGGCTGGAACTGGAACTCAAGCCCCGGGCCACACTTTATCACACAACCTGGGATGACGGTGTCTATCAGTACAAGGACGATGTGTCCGACAGTGACCTGTATGTGAACGAATGGCTGGCCAAGCTTCGGATAGCCGATGCGCTTTTTATTTCCGTTGGGCGCGAGAACCTTCAGTGGGGGCCATCCTATCTGCTTTCGCCCTCCAACCCGTTTTATCAGGACAACGGCCGCAACAACCCCAGTCTGGAACTGCCGGGACTTGACTACCTGCGGGCCGTATGGATACCCAGTCTGACCTGGTCTCTTTCCGGTATTGCCAATATTGGTAAAGGCCGGGCTAACGGCATCCGGGATTTTAAAAACACGTATGCCCTGAAGCTTGATTTTACCGGTGATGAAAAATATTTCAGCCTGATCGGTGCCTGCCGGGAGAATGAAAAGGCGGAGGTCGGATTTTTCGGGGGAATGACCCTGGCCGATCCGCTGCTGGTATACGCCGAAGGGAGCGTGTCGGCGGAAGAGGATGCCGTGGATATCCTGGTGGGGGGGGCCTATACCCTGACAGACGGCTCCACCGTGACCCTTGAATATTTTCATCATGGCGACGGATGCACAAAAGAGCCCATTGAGCAATGCCTGGTTTCCGAAAGCCTGTATCAGGAAATTATGGATCGCCTGTCTGATTTTGACGGCACTACTGATCAACTGATCGATGAAATCGATGGCCTTGACCTGGACAATCATGCGGTTTCTTTTGTCCGTAAAAACTATCTTTTGATTCAGTATGTCAAGCCACGCATCTGGGATACCCTTACGCTTACGGCGCGCTGGATTTGTGACCTGGATGATACCTCCAGCCGGGCCATCGGCATGGTCAACTACGAACTCAATAATTATTTTGAAATTTTTGCCGTGGGCAATCTGTACCTGGGCGACAGCGATACCGAATACGGCAGTTTGTTGAATCACTTAGTGACTGTGGGATTGACCTGCAGCTTTTGATAATGGTTAAACACCCTCTGGATCTGATAAATGGCAAATTACCTTGCGGTACACGATCTATACAGGAACTGGTCCAAAGCGTACGACAGTTATCCGAATCCCCTTATCGAACTGGAACAGGATGTCATCCCGGCTATGGCCGGTGATGTCAGCGGCAAAAGGCTTCTTGATATCGGCTGTGGTACAGGGAGATACGCCCTTCAGTTTATTCAGAGAGGGGCAATGGTTACGGGGGTAGATTTTTCCAGGCCTATGTTGAAAATGGCCAAAAAGAAAACACCCCACCTGCAGTTGATTCAGGCTGACCTGAAACAATTGCCGTTGACCGGCGGGTTTGATTTGATTCTGTGCAACCTGGTGTTGAGCA
>Ga0307990_1002482_pt1 | contig 14735 bp, 7 predicted proteins | sample EllFjometagen129_FD_203168 | JGI IMG/M metagenome (GOLD analysis project Ga0307990, IMG submission 203168) | Marine microbial communities from Ellis Fjord, Antarctic Ocean - #129 | ecosystem: Environmental > Aquatic > Marine > Unclassified | place: Southern Ocean | collected 2014-10-08
TGAAAAAAAGGAGAGAGCGGCTACTCGGAGAAATCTCTAGCAACCTCGATTTTTTGGTCGGCTCCGTCTCGTCCAAAGGTCTGAAGTACGAAGCCTATAACCTCACGACGAAGATCGATGGAAAAACAAAAACGAAGCATATCCCTATCGATATGGTTCCAACGGTTTCTATACCAGTCCTGCTCAATGTGGCATCAGACAAAAATACCGTGCAAAGTACAGGACGCCCACCCCTCTGCTTTTCAGGCTCTCCCCCACTTTCCATGGGCGAAGAGAACGTTTCATACAGAATCAATTTGATTTGTGCGGCATCGCCACCCTGTTTTTTTAGTGGATGTTCTCTGTCTTACTCCCTCCGGGCTGTAAGCCCTTCTATGGGCCGGAAGCTGACTTCCTCTAGCGAAGCGGGTGGTGAAAAAATACTCATCACGTTAATTTCGTATCAGATGAAATAAACGGTGCCCCGGCGTTTGGGGCTGCCCTTCACACACCCGCCCGCAGTGTTTCGGGCAGGCAGCGTTGCAGGCGGGGGGCTTAATTTGAAGCAGAGAGCTGAAGTGAAAATGGCCCGCCTGTAGAATCGGGTTAAGCGCATTGATTGCGTCGACCGGTCCAGACGAATCGCAGGCACTACACCGCGAACTCCGCGTTGGAAACACGTGACTTACAACAAAGCCAGCTCCAAAACGAAGCAAATTTAGCCATTTGTTACGTTTTCAAACGATCGTCATTTGAGAAACTCAGGCGAACACCTTGACGGATGTATCCGCTTACATTAAATTTAAAAAATGCTATGGACAACTGGTACCGCATTCGTCGTGGGTTTATGATTTAAATTAAAAAGGAGATTAATATGAAAAAGTTAATATGCATCGCCTTCGTCGCTGCGACCCTCGTCTCTGGCGCGGAAACCGTCACATTCGGCTATGATCAATGGGCCGGCTCGAACGGCACCAGCCCCAGGACCTACAGCATTTCCACCAATGGCCTCACATTTGTACTGACGGTGAATGCTGCACGAAGCGGGGATGCCGTCAATGTGCAGGCTAGCACATACTCGCAAGCGCTAGGTGCTGTAGGCGGAATCGCGTCGTGGGAACTCGACCAGGGCTCCTATGCCCTCGACACGACAGACGACGAATCGTTCTCCTTCTCGCTGGATGTGACCGACGGGATTGAAAATTTGGGCACCCTTTCGCTTTCTGGCGTCAATATGCGGATTTTTGGAACCGTTGACAAAGTCGAGTTTTCGGATCATGACGGCGGAGCGACCGTCACCCATAGCGGGAACGCAAATGGGGCGGGAACCAACGTCGACACGCTGCTTAGCGACTTTACGGGACTGACCGGGCTCAACACGAATAACCTTGGAACTTGGGCGCTCATCGCCACGGCACGCGACAGCGATGCCACCGATGGAACTGCGGCCGCCGCATACGCAACGAAGACAGTTATCAACTCGCTCATATTCGAATACACCCGCATCGCCATCGGCCCGCAGACGCCAGTCGCCGGAAACGATGCCTATCAAATCCAAGAGAATACCGCCTTGACCAACGCCGCCCCCGGCGTTCTGGCCAACGACTGGGACGGCAACGGGGATGTGCTGACGGCCGTTCTGGTTAGTTCCCCGACCAACGGCACCCTGCTTTCCTTTTCCACAAACGGAGCCTTCAGCTACCAGCCCAACCCCGGGTTTACCGGCACGGACTCTTTCACTTACAAAGTCAGCGACGGCGGACTCGACGACAGCAACGTGGCCACCGCTACACTGACGGTGGCGTCGGTGGAGCTTTCGCTGCCCCGTGTTTTCAACTCCAACATGATCCTGCAAAGGGATCTTCCGATCCGCGTTTGGGGCCGGGGGCCGGCAGGGAAAACGGTTTCCGTGAGCCTCACAGGGCAAACTGCCGAAACCGTGGTGGATGCCCAAGGCAACTGGGCGGTTTCTCTGGCTCCCATGGCGGCTACCTATGGTCCGCTGACCATGATGGTCAGCGTTCCCGGCTCCTCGCTCACCCGGTCGGACATAGCCGTTGGTGAAGTCTGGCTGGCCGGCGGCCAGTCCAATATGGCGGTAAAATTCACCGAAAATAATGGTCAGCTCGACCCAACCGTGTTCGACATGGACCTGTCCGGAGCAAGGTTTGATAATGAAAACGTCAGTTGGCAAACCCTGACCCCCACCACTCAGGTGAACCTTTCCAAGGTAGGCGGCTACTTCATGCTCGAGCTTTACAAGGAGCTGGGTATCCCGGTCGGCTTGATCCAGAGGAACTGGTCAGGGACGCCCATCCAGGCATGGATGCCCGTGGACGCTTCGGAAGTGATTCGCAAGGAGCTGAACATTCCGGTAGGCTGGAACGATGTACAGGATCAACGCAATCCTGGGGTGCAGTTTGACAAATCGATCAGGCCCATCGTGCCGGTGACATTCCGCGGGGTGATCTGGTATCAGGGAGAACGCAATGCCAAGGCATTCACGGGCTGGGAATACAGATGGCTCCTCCCCTTCCATATCAAGACATGGCGGGAGTTTTGGGCAACCCAAGCAGGCACCCCGGTACGCAATTTCCCGTTCTACTATGTCCAGGTTCCGTCGGACGAAGGGAATCCGGGGGACGAGTGGGCGTGGCTGCGCGATGGCATGCGCCGAGCGCTTGATCTAACTGAAAACACCGGCATGGCGATATGCTACGACGTCGGCCCCGGCCTGCATCCCGAAAACAAAGAGCCTGTGGGCCACCGCCTTGCGCTCTTGGCGCTGGCCAAGGATTACGGGCGCACCAATCTCGTCCACAGCGGCCCGCTGCTTGACCAGGTCAACATAACCGGGAACCAAGCCATCCTGACCTTTAAGCATATCGGCGGGGGCTTGCAGAACAAATCCGGCGAAACGAACCTTAAGTTTTTTGAGATCGCGGGGGCCAACGGCAACTATGTGCCGGCCGAGGCGTGGATCGCCGGGGATACCGTAGTCGTTCAAAGCACGAATGTTTTGGCGCCGGTATACGTTCGCTATCTCTTCACAAAACCGGTGCCGGATAACGTGGTCAGCCTCATCAATGCCGAAGGCATACCCGCTTCATCCTTCATGACGGACAACTTCATGCCGCCGAGACCGGGGGTGTCGCAGCCACCGCTGGCCATTGCCGACCGTTACAGCGCAGATGCGCCCCTCGTGGTTCCAGCCCCTGGAATCCTGGCCAACGACAGCCCCGGAACGAACGGGACGCTGAGCGCCCAGCTCATCAGCGGCGTCAGCCACGGCACCCTTGAGTTCAGTGCCGACGGCGCCTTCGTATATACCCCCACCAATGGATATACCGGTACCGATGCCTTCAGCTATGTCGCGGTCAACGGAGCGGCCCAATCCGCAACCACCACCGTATCGCTCGCCATCGCGACGATCACCAGCTTAAACGGGTGGGCGGCAGTATACGGCGTGGAGGCGAGCAACGAATACGTGTTCGACTATGCCTTCAACATGGATCCGCACCTTTCGCCGCGGTACATTCTTCCAATATCTGGAACAAGCGGACTGCCGCGCTGGGAAATTTCGCAAGCCGAAGGCAGGCTGGTGCTGGAATTCGTGCGCCGCAAGCAGGCCTCCGACCTGACCTACAAGGCGCAGTTTACCGAAAGTCTGCTGACGCCCTGGTCGGATGCCTCATCGTCTGGAACCATTGTCCCGATCGATACGGAATTTGAACGCGTGTCGGTACCCGACGATGTCACCGCCGCAAACGCAACCAACCGCTTTGGCCGTGTAATTGTGATTAAAAATTAAAGGGACCCTCCCCCAATCATCCCTCCGCCTTGACGCATCAAGCGTAAGCGCTTCAATTGAAAATAACAGGACCGAGAACGTCGGCCGAAGTACGCAAGGCGTTCGACAAGGAAGCCGACGTAAAAACGTAAAGCCAAGCTGCATGTCATACGGCGAGCCTTTACCGGAGAGTACTCCTCCGAAGAAATCGCGGAAATCGTGGGGTGTAGCAAAGGCCGCGTCAGCAACTGGGTTCGCGCCTACCGGAAGGGAGGTCTGGACGGGCTCCTCCTAACGCGCGACCGCTCCATTTTTGCCGGCGCCCGCGCAGTTCGCCTTTTCCAACGATTAATGTCTTTTCAGACTATGGGATCAGAAGTCCGTTGTCGCGAATGATTTGGGCGTACAGATAGCCGCTGTCCTTGATCGTACGCTGCTGGGTGGCGTAGTCGGTATAGACCAGCCCGAAGCGCGGGCGGTAGCCGCAGGCCCATTCATAGTTATCCATGAACGACCATGCGAGGTAGCCCGTCAGCGGAGCCCCATCCTGAATGGCCCGATGCACATGCCGGAGATGATCCAAAAGACACACCGAGCGGGCGCCATCGCGGATGCGCCCGTCGGCGTCCGGCTCATCCGCCCCGCCCGAACCGTTTTCGGTGATGACCCGCTCCTTGGGATTATAGCGGCGGACGGTTTCCATGATGTTGTTGTAAAAACCGGCCGGCGTGATCGGCCAGCCCATCTCGGTGTACTCAAACTCCGGCAATTTCTCCGTCACGAGTTTGCCGTCGCGGATCAGATTGTCAGTGTAATACTGGAGGCCGATAAAATCGTAGTTATTCATCTCCACCAGGTCCTCTTTTCCAATGCTTGTATGTCTTCGGGATAGCGGTGATACTAATCGCAGGCGACATCACCCGTTTCATTGCGCTCCACATTGCCGGGCACGTGCGGAAAACGATCCCAGATCGACTCGCCCTTCCCGTCCTCAAACGCCGCGCCGTCCACCTGATAGGCGGCCGTCGCCGCACCCCAAGTGAAGCGATCTGAAAATTTAATTGTCATTTTTTATTTGTTTAGAATTTGGAGTTTATTATTTAGAATTTCCCTCAGGGTTTGCCCTGGAGGCTGGCCAGTTACCGCGGTGTAGCTTGGTCATTTTCCGCACCAGCTTTTTGTTTTTCGACGAGGCGGCCAGATTGACATTACCCTGCGGATCTTCCTGCTGATCGTACAGTTCCGTGCCGACCAGTTCACCATTCTTTTCCCAGAGCGTAAAGCGATAGCGGTCGGTGCGGATGGAGCGGCCAATCACCTTTCCTTTCCGCAACTGAGTGCAAGCGAAATTGCCCCATGCCGCATCCGGGTCTTTCAAAAGAGGCAGCAGGCTTTGTCCTTCGCAATGCTCAGGAACCGGCAGGTTGGCAGCTTCGCAAAGTGTCGGATAGATATCGAGCAGTTCCACCACGGCCTGACTGCGTTGTCCGTTTTTCCCAATGCCTGGAACTTTCAGTAACAGCGGGACACGACTGGTTGACTCCCAGCAGACGCCTTTCGTCCAGACCCCGTTATTACCGTGCTGATAACCGTTGTCTCCGCACAAGACGATGATTGTGTTGTCGTAGACGTCGGCAATTTTTAGCGCGACCATCAACCGGCCGAACTGTGCGTCGGCATAGCTGATACAGGCGTAGTAGCCGTGCATACACTGCCGGACCAAATCATCGGTCAATGGAATACCTGCGGGAATATCGGCATAGCCAAAAAGCTCGCCGTACTTCTTGAGCGCAATCTCCGGCGCGCCCTTCGGAAAATAGCGATTTTCTGCAATCGGCATTTTTCCGCGCTCATACAAATCCCAGTATTTTTTCGGAGCGCACCACGGCAGGTGCGGCTTGCGAAAACCGGTGATCATCATGAACGGCTTTTTACTTCCTGCCGCCTCCGCAATCCACTTTTCCGCTGCGGCGGCGGACTGTCCGTCGCCATAGGCATTGTCGCCGACATCCTCCCCTTCAATCGACGGCGGAAGCCCGCGGTTGTTTTTGGTGAAGAAGACATCGGCGAGCGCTTTGTTCTCCGGCTTCACATGATCAAGCCACTCGCTTTTGAAATAAGGTTCGCTCCAGTCTTCGCCGACACTGTTGTGATAGACCTTGCCCGCACCGAAAACGGAGTACCCCTGCTGCATGAAATAACGGTTGAGTGTCAGCACATCGCCCAGCACATTATGGAACGGCGTGTTGTTGCCCATCAACCCGGTCGTGTCTGGACGCATGCCGGACATGAAACTGCCACGCGACGGGCCACAGATTGGATACTGCGCATAGGCGCGCTCGAACACCATGCCGTCAGCGGCCAACAAATCCATATTCGGAGTCACCGCGACCGGATCGCCCTGACAACTGATCAACGGACGCAGATCGTCGAAAATGACAAACAGCACATTGGGCTTCGCGACCGCCAGAGCCGGTAGCAGAAAAACAAGCAACTTACAGAATAATTTCAACGGTATTCTCCTCTTTAGAAAGCGCGGCGGCAAACACATCGGCCCCGATCGAGACCCCGCCCTTGCGGTACGGATTTTCCAAACCTTGGAAGGAGGCGGAGCCTCCACCCTTTGAGTATTCCAAGGCTTGAAAAACATCTGTTCCGTTTATTATAATTTTTGACGGTGTGAAGGAGCGTTCCTTTACACGGTAGATCCATTTTATTTTTTTTCCGAGCAGGTCGAGCGACAGCTCCGCACCGTCGAGCGACTTCGGCAGCACCGGATCGATCTCAATGTTACCGAAACTGCGGCGAATGCCGAACAGGCGGCTGATGACCAACCCGATATAGATGCCCGGCCCGCTCGAATAGAGCCGCCAGCCGCCGAGCGCGCCGATCTCGCCCTTTTTCAAATCATCCATGCGGGACAGAATTTCGTAGCGGTCGTTCACATCCGCATCCGAGCTGGAGAAATAGAGGTTAGCCTGGCGCGGAAGCGCATTTGGAACTGTTTCCTGAATCGCAACCGGCGATACCGTCAGCAGACCTTCGAGCAGTTCGTCGGCGCGACCGACGCGGGCGAGCGCCTCGCAGTAGCGAATGTGGGCATGCACATACTGCAGGCCGATTTCGCGGCCGAAGTGCGAGGCGGTTTCCGCCCGCTGGAAGTGCACGGATTTCCCTCCGGTGTATTCCGGCGGACGATCCATCAGCCGGACCCCGTCGGGGAATTTCAGATAGCGATCGACCAGCCCGAGATGAAAATCTTTTTCCGCCGGGGTAAAGAGTCCGCTGATAATCGATCGGTTAATCGGCAGCAGCCGATACCGAATACCGGTTTCAAAATCGGACGGATGAAGCATGTGCTGAATCTTATCGCCGTCGAACCGCACAAATCCGGCGGCCACACCATTTTTCAAAATGTATTTGCGGAAGTCCGCGGCCATCTGTTTAAGAAAACCGTCGAGCTCGTCGATTTTCCAACCATTGGAAGAACTATCGGGTGCAGGCTCTACCTTTTTCCAAACATTGGAAAGCGCGGTTAACGTCTGGTACGCTAAACCGACCGTCCAGCCGCTGACCATATGCGTCTTCATTGCCTGATTGGCGGGTTGAAGCGAATCGTTCCAGTCACCGTCGCCATAGCTAGGCAGCGCGGTATCGTTGACGCAGCTGTCCATGATATGCCGCACCGCTTTTTGAACATGATCGCGCAGCGGCTCGGCGGCATCGGATCCGTCATAGGGAATTCCCTGATCGAGGATGGTGATGTCGCCGGTCTGCTCGATGTAATCACAGAGCGCTTTAAGCGGCCAGAAAACAATATCGCCGTGCGACTCGTGCTGACGGATTTCGCCGAAGCCGTCGAACATAAACCACTGTGGCCAGGTGCCGCTGTCGGCAAACTGGTGCGAGAACACTTTGCAGAGCAGGTCGGCGGCCACATGATCGTGCCCCAGCGGCAGCAGAAATTCGAGCGGACCCTGGCAGACATCGCGCGTACCCCAAGCCGCGGCGCCATACTGCTCGATGCCGCGCGGCGCGGAAAAATGAATCATCGCGTTGTGGGCATACCAGTTGATGGTGTCGGAAAGTTTTGAAGTGGCTCCGCAGGCAGGCTTCAGGCGAAAGCCGGACATCAGCGAATCCCAGCCCGGCGAACCGGCCTGCTCAAACCGCTGACGGGCGGCCTGCTCCCCGTCATAATGACCAGTTACTGAAATGGCGAGTTCGCCGCAAGACGCGTCGATGACCACATAGGGCTCGTTGCTTCCGCCGAGTTTTTCGGCACCGCCGACCTCTCCTGCGTTCACTTTTGCCAGCAGACAGCTTTCCGGGAAATTGGTTTTCAGCAGGGCTCCTTCGGCCGGAGCAATACGCAGGAGCTGTTCGTTTGCGTTCCAGTCAACTGACGGAGCCGCGTCAAATTCATTGGCATCGCCGCACACCTCAATGGTCATGCGGATGACGGGGCATATTCCAAGGATTGGGAGAACCGAATAGTCGATGGTGTCGGAGTTCGCGGTTGCGACCACTTCAAATGTGCACGCCTCTGTCTTGTAGATCCAACGGACACGGTCGCGCTCCATAACAAAAACGGACGGGAAGCCAAGCTGTTTCCAACCGACCTGTGGTGAGCTTGTCGAACCATTGGAAACTTGAGTGAACAACCGGATGCCGGAGGAGCGGTCAAGATTGAGCGAGTTGCGCAGAATGGTGGTGAAGCGGCCGAACGAGGTATTACCGACGACAAGCTGAGAGCCGAATGCGCCGAAGCCGAAACAAGTTACACTGAGAACATTTTCATCCAGCTCCGCGCCGTGGGCGGATTTAAGAATCGTGGCGTGCTGGCGTTCCATCGCGGCCTCCTTGGCGGGGAAAACCACATGGGTGTCGGTGCCGCAAAAGAAGGAGTAGAGCTCCTGCGTTTTTGATATTTCGACATGCCGCCATTCTTTGCCAAACAGTTCTTCTAGCTCCGGTTTCCCCAACGGCTGAACCGGCAGGAACGGAACGGAGAAAGAGAATGCGGTCGCCGCTGCGTCATGTGTTTTCGCACCCGGTTCCGGCAGATCCTCTTTCAAAACATCATCCACCCGAGTGAGATCGGTCGGGCGGATGACTTCGGGGTGTTCCGCGAGTAGCGAAACGGCGAAAACGGTTACGCAACTCTGGCAGGGCTGCAGCTCAACTTTACGCGACTGCAAGGCGGCGTAGGCAAACTCGTACTGCTTGACCCGGTCATCGAGCATCCTGCGGCCCAGTGCAACAGGCCGTCCGTCGAGCTTCGAGGCGGCTCCGAAAAACTGATAGCCGTCGGTGGAGACAGCGGCGGCACCCTGCAGACAGCAGTTCAGCGCGAACGGATGACCTGAGTGCAGGTTGTTGCGGCTGAGTACGGTTTTTCCGGCCACCGGATGTACCGCGATCTTATGATCCAGATACTGGCAGACATAGGCCTCGTTGCTTTTCAGGGTGCCCGGTTCCGCTAGGCCAAGATCCTGTCCGGCCATCCAGTCGACCGCCAGCATTTTGCCCCCGGTGTTGGTGACACGGCAGATGCGGTAAAGAATCGGCAACTCTGGATGAAGCACCAGCTCCACCGTGGCCCCCAGCCCCTCTTCCGCCCGGTTCCAGCGCACACCGTTTTCGTGAAATGCGCAGGTGGCCGAGGTGTCGTTCATAGAAAAGGCGGTAATTCCCCCAGTCTCGTGGCGACGCAGATAGACACGATCCATCGCTCCGTCGAACGGGTGCCCCTCCATCTGATTGACCATCAGGTCCCCCAGACGGATTTCATGCGTCGCGCCGTTCGGATAGAACGACGCGCTCAGTCCGGCACGGTTTTCGAACCGCACCAGCCCGAAATCCTCCCGAGTGCCTATCTTCAACTTAGTCATTCAAATGCTCCCGGAGTTGGTCCAGTTCCTCTTTAATTTCAACCATTCGTTTTTCCGTTAGAGGATACCAGAACGTTAAAAAGAGAGAGAGGATGCTCAGCACCAGCGGCAGAGAAATTTCAATCGCACGCAGACGGAACAATGCCGTTGGGTTCTGTTGCATAGCGCTCAACGCCAGATCGACCATTCGTACGGAATCTTCTCTCACCCGTTCCAAAGCCAGCGTGCCAGATTCGTGTGCTTCAAAAAGAGCCTCTGTTTTTTCGCTAATTTCTGAAAGAAGCCCTCGCAGAACGACATAATGACTGGCCGTACGACCGCCCTGCGCCTCGCGCTCCATAAAATATCCGTCGGCAGTCACAACCGCTTCTGAAATAACGGTCAACTTTTCGTTGAGATCCACCGAAGCCGGTTCTTTTGTGCTTTTAACTAGCTGGTGATGCCCCAATGCGCCCCCGCCTGCAATCAGCCCCACACCGGCCAGAACACAAATCAACAACTTCACAGTCTGCCGCCGGAAACGTTTCACAACATAGACCGCCAGACACAAACCGCTCAACACCATCACCGCGGCGATAGTCATTACATTAAAGTTGATTCCTGCCTGTTCAACAACCCCGGCCACCGACAGCTCGCGCAACGGCCCAATCACAGCATCCATCAGACTGGGCTGCTGTTCATCAAATGTGGAAACCGAAATCAGCACCCCGGTCACCAGGCTGGCACAGGCGGTTCCCATTTTTATGAACCACCAGAAAACCGCATAAAAACTACCATCGGAGCGGCGGCCGGTTTTCAACTCCACCTCATCGCAAATATCCCCGAGCATGGATGGCCCCAGCGTGAAAAACATCAGCATCCCCGCTGACAAAAGAACGGTGGGAATAAGTACCAGATAGGGAAACTGTGGATTGTAGCAGGCAATTTTAGAGAGCTGGGCTGCGCACATCAGTAGGATCGACAACGCCAGCGTTTTACGTTTGCCCAGTTTCGGACCGATGACATTCAGCGGAAAAACAGCAATCAGCCCGGTAATCGCCCAGACCGTACCGTTGATCCCCAACAGTGTTCCGGCGGAAACCTTGTCACCTCCATAGAGATAGAACATGGAGATGTAGTAGTTTAGAAGCGCAACAAAATTGAACCCCATCGCCAGAATAAAGAAAATCATCACCAGCAGGAGAAACTTCCGGTTACTCAGTGTCGTAACCATATCTTTTTTCAAACTAACGCGCTCTGATTTCTCTTTCCTGACCGGGGGCTCCTTCAGAGCCAGAAACCACCAGATCCCCATTGGAATTAGCAGGACGGCAATCAACATCGAAACCCAGCGCATCCCGTCGATTTCATTGCCGCCGACGCCGCAGAATATCTCACGAGTGGCCAGCCAGATAAGCCAGGGAGTCCCCAACGCGAACATATTTCCGAAAAAACTCTTCGCACTGAACAGCTTCGTACGCATATGCGGATCTTTCACCATTTCCATGCCCAAAGCCCCATGCGGGATCTCAAAAATCGTCGTGGCAGTAAAGAAAATCAACATCCACAGCAGGATATAGCTCAACTTGAGTGTATTATCGGCGTCCGCGGGCCCCCACCACATCGCCACAAAACTGATAGCAACAGCTATCGAGCCAATCAGAATAAATGGACGGCGGCGGCCCCACGGGGTCTGGGCGTTGTCGCTGATGTGCCCCATCATCGGGTCGCTGAAAGCATCCCACAGGCGCGGGATAATCATAATGACACCAAGCCAGAAAGCACTCAGTCCCAAGCCGGTATTACCCAAAAGAGGCATCAACTGCCCGGCAATATTAAATAGTGCAATTGGAATCACACCGCCCATACCAAAGGCAACCAAACGGGAAAATGGAACCCGATCCGCATTAACTGATTTATGATGTTTTGAAAAACTCATGATGTAACCGCTTTCATAGCATGCCTTTTAAACCATGCCGGAGCCACACAGACAAGGATAAAATCGATTTTCTCTTACGATTCAACCGAAAATAGACTACATTACTCTTATTGAATTGGTAGCACTTACATTTGAGGTATTCTCATGGCCACACTATATGATGTCTGCAAAATGACCGGACTTTCCACCGCAACGGTATCGCGTGTAATCAACGGCAGTAGCGCCGTTACCGAAAAGACGCGCAAAATCGTGCAAGATTCCATGAAAAAGCTGGACTACCGCCCCAATCATGCAGCCCGCATGCTAGCCGGAAAAAAAACCGACACCATTGGCGTCATTTTTCCGGAAATCGACAACGGCTTCTATGTGCAGGTTCTGCGCGGCATCGACAACGCCGCCACCGAAGCCGGCCTCCATCTGCTCACCGCCTTCTACCACGACAAAGCTGGCCTCAAGCACACCCTGCAGTCGCTGGCCTCCCGCGGTCGCACCGACTCCATCGTCATGATCAACAACGACCTCTCCGACCGCCAGGTCAAAAATATCGTCAACAGCGCCGTCCCCATTGTGATGATCGGCCACAGCGCCGAAACCAGCGCCTCGTTCGACGTCGTCGGCATCGACAACACCAACGGCGCGGCCAATGCCGTTAACCATTTGCTAAAAGCGGGCGCAGACAACATCATGCTGCTCACCGGCCCCTCCGACAACTTCGACAACATCCAGCGACTCGGCGGCGCGCGCATGGCCATCGAAAACGCCGGCAAAGATTTTTCTAAAACCGTCATCCTCGAAAGCGACTTCACCTACGCCGGCGGCATCAGCACCATGACCGAATTTATTAAATCCGGCGCCCACCTGCCCGACGCCATCTTTGCGCTCAACGACCGCATGGCGCTCGGCGCCATCGAGGCGCTCAAAGCCGTCGGAAAATCCATCCCCGACGACCTCATCATTGCCGGCGTCGACGACACCGAAATCGCGATCTACGCCAACCTCACCTCCGTGCACATCCCCATGCAGGACATTGGCTACGAAGCCGCCAACCTCGCCATCCGCCGCATCAACCAGAAAAGCTACAACCCCTCCACCATCACCGTCACCACCTCCCTCACCGTGCGCAACTCCACGCAATTAAGTTCGTAGTCCCGCGTTGCCACTCTCGTTGATCGTTGCTTTCGTTCCTCAAGCCTCGCTTCGCGTCAGGCGGTTCCACGCAAAGCCATTCAAGACTAGCCGCCTAAAGGCGGAACTACATACCTTTTTCAACCTTGAGCCGGAAGAATCTGTTGGTTGTTCCAGCCATTGGGAAATGATTGGTGACGGTTTCAATTTCCGCATCGATGAAAGCGCTGGACACTTCAGCGATTTCGGCGGAGTTCCAAAGGTTGGAAAGCAGAGTCGGACTCTGTTGAGAAATGTAGATCAGGTTGCGCGCGGCGGCGTCCTGCCGGCGACGGTAAACATACTCGAACGTGTCGGCAGCGATGTTGAACTGCGGCAGGACAGATGACGGCGCGTTGCTGACGGACGGATCGGAGCCGAACGCAAACTCGGAGAGGTTGTTGATGCCATCGTGGTCGAAATCGTCAAGCGCCCCGCCGTTGGCGGCATTGGTGCTGCCGAAGTAGTCCACTTCCCAGTCGTCGTCCATGCCGTTTTCATTGAGGTCGCGGAGCATCGAGGACGGCTCGGTGCGGCCGTCCAGATGACGATCTGGATCATCTACGAGCGCGACGTAGTCGTTCATCGAAGCAGTCATTCGAGCAACCCGTTCAGACTGGGCGGGGTCATCGAGCAGGTCGACGGTCTCTTGGGAATCCACCGACAGGTCATAGAGAAACAACGGGAGATTCTCATCCAGCTCCCAAATCATTTTATAGGTTCCTTCGCGCAAAGCCCGGCCCTTGAATTCGACGGGATCCAAATCCTGATCGCCTCTATTGATGGAGTTTCCGCGCATCAGCAAGGTGTCGCGAACCGGAGCGGTGTTGCTGGCGAGCAAAACGGACAACAGGCTGACGGCATCGAGCCCCTGCCCGTCGCCCTGCGGCTTGCCGACGAGCTGGGCGATAGTGGCGTAAAGGTCGTGGATTCCGACCATGTGTTCATAGGACCCGGCGGGAACTTTATCACCCCATTTAACGAAGAGCGGCACACAGTGTCCGCCTTCCCAGATGGAGGCTTTGTAACCGCGCAGACTTTCATTCGGGTTATGACCGCTATCGGATTCGCTAATTCCAAGGCCGCCGTTGTCGGAGGTGAAAATGACGAGGGTGTCGTCGAGCAGCCCTTTAACTTCCAGTTTATGAAGGATATTGCTGAACGATACGTTCATTTCATACAACATATCGCCAAAAGGATCGTCGGTTTGGCCTGCCACCGGCGTTCCCAGAAAATCCACCGGAGGCGTGTGGTGGGTGTGAACGGATTCGGCGCAGTAATGGATAAAGAAGGGGGCCTCGGTTCCATTGGCCTGATTGGTCGCCACATGCGCATCAATAAAATCGAGTGTTTTTTGCGTGAGCGACGGGCCTACATCACAAGTATACCACCCCGACAGTCCATAACCAGGGCGATAGGTCCAGTGATCCCCGTTGACGGTCATGAAGTGTGGATTATCCCACACCTCCAGATCGGCCGGATTTCCGACAAGGCGATCATTTTCAAAGTATGCATACAGCGGATCCTGAATGCCGCCATAAAGGATGTAGGAATAATCAAAGCCAACCAAAGCAGAACTTACTCCATTGCTTACCGGCTGTGACCAGTCCGTCAATGTTGGGTCGTAGTATTTATCCTGCTGGGAAAGATCACCCGCGAGATAAGCCTGGGCATCGGCCAGACCCCACACGATCTGACGCGTGTCCGGAATGTTGTTGCTGTTGTTCAAATAACCACCCAAATGCCCTTTGCCAAAGATGGATGTGTGATAGCCTGCGGTATTCAAAACATGCGCCAGTGTTTGCTGCCCGGGCATCACCTGCGCTCCCGAGTTCATATGCCAGGACCCCCCCTCGAGGCGACCGCGCCATGGATAGTTTCCCGTTAAAATGCAATAACGACTGGGCGCGCAGAGCGCCGCCTGCGTATGGGCATCGTTAAAGACCATTCCCGAGGCGGCAAAGGCCTCGATGGTTGGCTGTTCCGGCGG
>Ga0307990_1002483_pt1 | contig 14729 bp, 13 predicted proteins | sample EllFjometagen129_FD_203168 | JGI IMG/M metagenome (GOLD analysis project Ga0307990, IMG submission 203168) | Marine microbial communities from Ellis Fjord, Antarctic Ocean - #129 | ecosystem: Environmental > Aquatic > Marine > Unclassified | place: Southern Ocean | collected 2014-10-08
ATATTGAACGGATGCGAAGTGATTCGCTCAATAATCGCCAACGGATCATTGCTGATTGTGTGAAGGCCAAGATCAATTCGGACAAGTCTTCTGTTCGTCAGCGTTTTGAATTGATTAATCATCTCTATACCAAGTATCTCATGCCTATGCGAGATATGATTGACGTCAGCAAGGAGATGGACACGCAGTTAGAGCGTCTTCAGCGATCTCTAACCACAGGCAAGGATCGGTTTGAAGCTGATCGTCATGTCCGCCAATTGTACGGTCGAACCCTGGCCCGGTTGTTGCGACTCAAACGTGATATCGATGTGGACTTTCGAGAAAGTTATCGAGAACTGATGCCTCTGTATGAACGTTGTCGCAAAGAGACGCTCATTGCTCAAGGTGCCACAACGGCGTTAAAAGAGATTGGCAGGCAAGGTTTCAAAACCCTGGATTTGGCTAACCGATTGGGATTGGCTTCATTTCGTACGCAGGGCCTCATTGATGATGCCGGATTGGCCGCCTATCTGTATGGCATCAGCCTGTACGAACCGAAAGATGTGTGCATTGATCCTGATTGGGTCGTGGACAAGATCCCTGTATTCACGGGGCTCAGCGATTTGAAACGTCGCCTTCACGGATTGCTTCATATAGATGATGTGCTTCAGTGGATTCTTGAAGTCTTTCCGCAAGAAGGTGTGGCCGGCCATTTACGGGTGTACGGGATGTTTCACACTGAGGGCCTGGGATATCTTACGTTTTCTGATGAGCCGCATCTCTATCAAAGTCACGGTATTACATTAAAGGCATGTCCCATGACATGGATAAAGGAAACTTCTGATGTCTAATGTAGGCAAACCATCAAATCAGGCCATGGGCACCTTACCTCACCTTAGAGGTGTTTTTGAGGCTCTGCGTCAAGGCCGTCACCTCAGTCGAGCCGACGGATTGCTCTATCAGTCGCTTGAAGATGACAGAGAGGTGTTTACAAGTCTCTTTGACCAACTGGGATTTGAACTCAAAAAGCATCGTCGGGATTTCTACTATTTTTGTTCACCCAATGCTATGAGCGAAAGATCAGAACGTCTTGCAGTGTTTATGTTTATCCTTATTGAGTGGATTACGGATCAGGGGCACAATATTGAGGAGGCTCTGATGAGCCAGCAATTCAGTTTTGATGAGTTGCCACATTTAACAAGTCAGCGGTATCGTGATTACATGGCTCAGTTGGGTATCTTTGATAGTGATGGGTTGCGTACCATTGTCACGAATATGATTCGCACGGGCTTTGCGGAGCGTGTCAATGAGGAGGTTTTTGCCTTTCGCTGCCCAGTGTATCGTTTTCTGGATATCTGCCAGGATATTGCATCCAGCCAAACCCAGAATGGGCTTGGTGAGGAGGGGACAAATCATGAGTGAGAGGGTTGGACCCACACGTTTGATACTTCTGAATTGCGGCAAGTTTGACTACGCTGAGATTGATTTGGATGTCCCATTGCATTTGGTGGGGCCCAATAACATTGGCAAGACCTCGCTCATTGCCTTGCTTCAGTTCCTTTATGTTGACGACCAGAACAAAATGCGATTTAGTCGCGACATGCCCACGACCCGAAAGTATTACTTTCCGGATGACCGCAGTTATGCACTCTTTGAATCGCTGGGGCCTGAAGGATTTATGCTGACCGGCGTTCATGGTCTGGGGCCTGTTCGAAGTTACAACATTGAACGCTTTGCCTGTCGGGAACAGTATAAGCGATCAGATTTTCTTTCTGACGACAACAGAATCCTGCCTTGGGATCAGGTCAAGACCCGATTGGCTTCCAAGGGCTTTGCCCTCCTAAGGCCTTCTGATCTGAGGGCCGCATTGATTGGCAGCACACTCAAGAAAGGGGCGTCCTCAGCCGAGGCCGTGAATCTATCCCTGGTGCCGCTAAGAAAACGTGTGGGCTACAAACGCTTCTGTACTGTGTTCCTGAATCTGCTGCGCTTGAGTCATTTGCGTCAGGAGGAACTCAAGACACTGCTTTTGGAACTCTTTGAAGGGGACTTCACAAAACGTCAGATCAATCTTCAAGAGGATTTTGCGCCGCAGCTAGATCAACTCCAACGTCAAAAGGCGGATGTTCAGGACCTGCAACGCAATGAAGCGGCCATTGGTCGTATTCTGGAAAATGTGGCACAAAGAGACCCCATGCGTGCCACGCTAAGAGCCTTCTATGGCCTGATGGGGCGGTTGTTTCATGATTTTAAAGCAGACACCCAAAACCGCTTAAAGACGCTGGATATCCAACAGGGCAAGTTGAGCCAAGAAGCTACAGCATTGAATGAGCGTCACGAGCAACTGACTGCTCAACACAATGACACCCTCCAGGAAAAGGGGCAGCTCAATCAGATCGTTCAGGAGCTTAATGCCTTAAAGGAACGATTCAGCGACTATCACTCCGCATGGACCGACACGCAGATCTTGGAATTGGAAAAAAAGGTACGTGTGTTGGAATCGACATTGGAGTCTGCCGCACATGAATCTCCTGAGGCCATTGAACGACGTCTCAAAACCACCCGATCCCAGTGTCAGCAGTTGACCGATCAATTGGAAAACATTGAGCACTCTCTGGTCTCGGTGCTGGTTGAGCATATGGGTGCTGAACAAACAGGGCAATTGTCACGTTTGTTCAATGAGGGGATTCTGCGTCTATCCACCCTGGGTGACGTCGCCAAGGTCAAGATTCATAGTATCCAGGCATTGGTAGAGCAGTTGAACATCCTGCTTGGACGCTTTCGAGGCACGACCTATCAGGATGAGACGGTGACATTGGTTCTTGATGCTATGACGCATTTTGACGCTGAAGACTATTTGGATCCCGATCGTTTGCGGGAGAAGCTGGTTTATCTGGGCAAAGCCATTCAACAGGGCCAAGAGATCCTCGCGGCAGCCAAGGATCATGAGACTCATATTCAGGCCCTGGGCGAGCAGAAAGACCGTCTTGAAGGCTTGCAGGATGAGCGTACTCGATTCAGGGACTATCAGATTAAACAAGAAGATCATCAAAACCTGGGTAAAAAGGTGATTGCCGTGGACCGGACACTCGCCCAATTGAAGACTCAGCTCGCAGAAGTCCAGGACAAGCGGGCCAAACGGCATCAGAAGAAGCTTCAACTGGATAATGAGCGTGACGAACTCACAGGACAATTGGACAAGGTGGACAGCAAGATGGCTGATGTGCCCCGTCCGGGAGACACCTGGCTCACGGACGAGCCTCCGCAAAAGAAATGGGTTCTCCAGGATTTAATTGAACACTACAGCCGCTTGAGTGATCAGCATCAGCAGTTGGCCCAGCGCATTGATGGAGAATTGGAGACCATTCACAGTCAGACCTACGGCCGTTATCAAGGCGACTCAGAATTGGAAACCTTGGCCAACTTTCGCATTGAACTGGAGAGTCTTAAGGAAAAACAGGCAGCCTTGGAACAGAACTGGCTTTCATTTACAGTGCAACTGAAGAAGGATTTCAAAGAACTGAACCGTGACATGGAGCAACTCTCCGCCAAGGTGAATTCACTCAATGGTAAACTGGCCAAGGTCCACATCTCAAACCTGGCAAATTTGAAGATAACACTCTCATTTCATGCTGAATTTCAACGTCACTTCCGTCAGGTTGAACGCAATGAAGCAGCCCCCCTGTTTGCGGATACTGCGAAAACAGATGAGGCCATGCGTAAGATCAGTCATATGCTCCAGGAGCGGCCTGTACTCTCACTGGAAGACATGTTTGACATGCACTTTGAAATTACCACGATTCAGGGTGGTACAAAAAAATACGACCACCTGGACCGCATTGAATCCAATGGCACCACCATTACCATCAAGGTGCTCATCAATCTAATTTTGCTGCAAGGGCTCTTGGTCGATGACAGTGCCAATGTGCCATTTTATCTGGATGAGTGTTCTAGCCTGGACAGCGAAAACCTACGTTCCATTGTGCAAGAGGCTCGGAAATTGGGCTTTATCGCAGTCCTGGCCAGTCCTGAGGCCATGGATGCAGCGAATCATCTCTATTATCTCAGTGAACACCAAGGCCGTGTCACACTGAATCCCAAACACAGCCTGGTTGAGATTGTACGCCCTGGATCAGGTGACGCATGATCTCAAAACCATTGGCCAAGAGACTGAAACGACTCAGTGAACAGGGGGCCATGCCTGCCAGTGATCTGTCTGGTACGCATCGCCAGGCGTTGCATGCTTTGTTTGCCACAGAGATCTTACTGGACGTTCGCAAAGGGCGTGGGTACTGTGTGACAATTAACAAGGGTGAGGCCTTTTCTGCGTTTATTGCCAAGCATTGCCCGGAAGGCCTCCCGGACAGTGACATCGGAGTTTTGTCAAGATCAGAAGGCATTGCCAAGTTGCGCAACTCCAAGCAGGGTCGTTTGAATTCCGAAGTTGTCATGGTGTCTGCCAAGCCCGGGCAGGTACTGGTGCGGGGACGTGATCAGTTGGAGGTGGGGTGTCTGACAGAGATGGCTGGCGTGGCTAGTTTTGTGTTGGACGAGGGAGAGTCTGGCTATTGGCAGTTTTTAGGGCACATTGTTTCTGTTGAAAACTACGCTAGTTTTATCCACTGGCAGCGAATGGGCATTGAGGCGGATATCGCAATCTGGACGGCCGGTCGGACCTCAGATCGCATGATTCGCTGGTTTAAAAGTTTGGCGATGCAAGGTTGCTCTTTTGTACACAGTGGTGACTATGACCCCGTGGGTTTGGATGAGTTCTTACGGCTAAAGGAATCATTGCCGGGAGATCGGGTGACCCTGTTTGTCCCCAATGACATTGACATGTTGTTTGAACGTTACGCCAATCTGACACTTCTGAACAATAAAAATGCTGCTGCATTATTAAAACGCTTACGAGAATCCAGAGATCCTGAAGTGCGAAGGATTGTGTCATTGATGAACAAAAGCAATGGCGGTCTGGAACAGGAAATCCTGCTGAGAAAATCTGTGCGGTTTGAGCGAATCTCATGAGCAGCCGCGAGATAATGGCTGCCAATTCTACGATGATGGCCACCACGGAAATGGTGATCCCGAGCAGGCCGGCTATGACCTCGGGCATGCTGGTCATCATATTCACCGCCCCTGGGCTATTGAGCAGTTCTTGGACTGACACGTTGACCTCAGCCGTATCAAGCAAGAACGTGGCGAGGCAAACGACCACGCTCATGCCAGTCATCAATAGCAGAATGAGCAGCCAGATATATTTGTGTGTTCGTTCATAATCGGACATTTACTTGATCTCACGCAAGGCACAGACTTATGTACGGAAAGACCTACTATAGCCCCGCTTGAATTTTGCTTTAAGTAAATGTAAATAAGCCAAAGAGAGTCGCTATTGCCTTATCAGGGCCATTGATAGCCCCTTACATAGTCTACCAGTTTTTGTGGTTTTCCCGGACGCATGACGAGTGAGAGCCGTCAGATGGATCCCTGGCGTGGACGGGTTACTCAGTTTCCATTGACCAAGACCTTAAGGTGTTTTTGCGCCTGAGCCAGAGTTTGAGTCAACAGGACTTCTTCAAGGCACTGCCGTTGTCTCGGGGTGACACACAAGGGTTGCGTGATGTCAAAGTTTTTGACCTGTAGCGTCTGTTCGATTCGGGTCAAGAGGTTGTTCAGGCCGGTTTCGTTTTTGGCACTGATGGAGATGGCCGTAGCAGGGTTCAGACCCAGATCTTTGAGATTGAGTTGGTTGGGCAGGTCGGATTTGTTGAGGAGGGTGAGGCGGGGGACCTTTGGGAGCCGGTCGAACCAGTGGGATTCGATTTGAGTGGCAGATTGAGCGTTGTCCAGAACGAGCAGTAAAATATGTGCCCCACGAATGACGCTGAGTGTTCTGTCCTGTGATTCTGTATCCAGGCGGTTCTGTTGGAGCATGCTGTCCAGGCCGGCCGTGTCGATAAGACGCATGGCAAGGTTGTCTGTGTGGCAGTTTGCCTCGACCCAGTCGCGTGTGGTGCCTTTGATGTCAGTGACAATGGCTGCGTCCTGTCCGGACAGGCTGTTGAGCAAAGTGCTTTTACCCGAGTTGGGGGGACCAATCAGGGCTACCGTGATACCATTTAAAATCTGGTGTGCAGTGAGGCTTTGGTCAAGGATTATCTTGCATTGGCTGTGTAGGGCTTCAACGCTGTTGTGTTTCTTTTGTGCCCAGGCTGTCAGGCTTTCCTGGATCTGGTGATTCAAGAGACGCGCCCCGAGCAGGGTCCTGCAGTGAACCAGGGCCAGATGGGTTTCCTGTTGACAGAGGGACAAGTTCGAGGTCGCAAGCTGTCTGGTCCTGATGTCTTCGGGTTTGACCAGTTGGACGCCTTGGGCCTTAAGCAAAGTCATGGCAGTTTCAACGATTAATGGATTGCCGTGGCAATGGAGTGCTAAGTGATGTTCGCCTTCGCAGCCGACTGTGATCTGGTCAATCGGCTTGTGGTTGTCGTGCAAATGGCCCACCAGAATTGATCCCACGTCAAAGCGGGGGGGGGAGGTGCCATAGGGTGTGAATAGGTGTGACACAATGTTGCAGGCTTCCGGGCCAAAGACTTCAATGGTAGCAATGGCACTGGTGCCTGAGCCTGTCAAAACTGCAGCCAGGGTTTGCATGTTTGTCTACCGTTGTTCCTCAATGTGTTTTCTATAGGCCAAGACAATGCCCTTGATGACCATATGCGGTACGTATGAGTCAATGAATTCACAGTCCTGGTGAATGACTTTGGCACCTGAACCAGTGATCACGGTTTGAGGCCAGCTACCCATTTTTTCAGAGTAGCGTTGCACGATTTCCTGCAAGGCGCCGACCGCACTGTAGTAGAGGCCACAGTTGATGGCCTCTTGTGTGTTTTTACCCCACGGTTCGGCTGGGCGTGACACGGCAACCTTGGGGAGCTTGGCTGTGTGTTCATTGAGGCTCTGAGCACCTAAATCAAAGCCTGGAAAGATCACACCGCCCTGAAATACGCCCTTCGCATCTACCACGTCAATAGTCACGGCCGTGCCAAAGTCTGCAATGATCACAGCGTTTTCAGCGACAGAATAGGCAGCCGCCGCCGCAACCAGCCGGTCAGTGCCGACCTCTTGCGGGGCATCCACCCAGGCGGCAATAGGTAAGTTAATGTCCTCGCCTATCAGATAGATCCGTTCATCCAGCGTGTTACGCACCAGTTCTCGGAAGCGCTCTGTTCTTTCGGGTTGTACACTGCTGACGACTACCACAGCATCTCGTTTTTCCTCAGTAGATGACGACAGCACTGGGCATTGGTCCCACGCCGCTGACAGGGCTGCCTTGATTTTTGCCGTGTCTTCACCAGGCACAGATTCAATGGAGACTTGTTCATCATGAATAAAGAGGCCAAGGTGCAGGTTGGTGTTGCCGATGTCAATGGCAATGAGGTTCATGGTCTATTCCTTGTTGAGTTGTTGCCAGAGGGCTTCGTTGAGCTCACGCAGGCCCTGCCCTGATACTGCAGAGACGGTATGCACTTTTTTCTTGCCCAGCCTTGATGTGATGTCCTCAATGATGTCTGAGTCAGGGGCCAGGTCGATCTTGTTGAGTACGATGACTTCAGGCTTGGCTGCCAGGACTGGGCTGTACTTGGCCAGCTCATTTCTCAGGGTATGATAGTTTTCAACCGGGTCAGAGCCATCCATGGGTTGGGCATCAAGGATATGGGCCAGGACGCTGGTGCGCTCGATGTGCCGTAAGAAATCGAGTCCCAGTCCCACCCCATCGTGGGCGCCTTCGATAATACCGGGAATATCCGCCATCACATATCTTCGGTAACCGCTTAATTCCACAATGCCCAACACCGGTTCCAAGGTGGTGAACGGATAATCTGCAATTTTGGGGCGTGCTGCCGAGCAGCGGGATACCAAGGTGCTCTTACCTGCATTGGGCATGCCCAGGAGTCCCACATCGGCTATGAGCTTGAGCTCAAGCCTAAGATTGCGAGATTGGCCAATCTTGCCATTTGTGGCAAATTTTGGGGTTTGGCGAATGGCGTTTGCAAAGCTCTTGTTTCCCTTGCCACCTTTGCCCCCCTTGCAGACCTTGACCTTGACGCCGACCTCTGTGAGGTCTTTGATCATCAGGTCGTCCAGATCCATGTCAAACAGCATGGTGCCAACCGGCACGCGGATAATAAGGTCTTCGCCTTCAGCCCCGTGGCGGTTGTTGCCTTCACCAGGCAAACCACTCTTGGCGATCCAGTGTTGCTTTCCGTTAAAATCAATCAGGGTATCGAGGTCGTCTACGGCCACAAAATAGACATGGCCACCGTAGCCGCCGTCACCCCCGTCTGGTCCGCCCTTGGGAATAAACTTCTCCCGGTGCAAGCTCACGCATCCGTGGCCGCCGTCTCCAGCCTTGATATAGATTTTTGCTTGATCAAAAAACATAATTGCACTTGGGTATTACAAAAAAAGGATGGTCTCGGACCATCCTTTAGAAAATCAATTGAACTGCCAAAGCAGGTAATTACTGAACGTGAATCTTGCGACCCACGAACGTAACCTTGCCTTCAGCTTTGGCATACAAGGTGTAATCCCTTCCCATGCCCACATTGTTGCCAGGAAAGAACTTTGTACCGCATTGCCTGACAATAATAGAGCCAGCCTTTGCCGTTTGACCGCCATACAGTTTTACGCCTCTATATTGAGGATTACTATCACTACCATTTCTGGTAGACCCTTGACCTTTTTTATGAGCCATATTCTTTAACCTCGAATATTAGTTCGTCTTGTGAGTGTAGAAAAGGGGTATTTTAGCGATTGCCTGCAGGGGTGTCCAGGGAAAAGTTCCAAAATCGGCCCAGATACCCATTTTCTTGCGCACTGTGCTGGTTCGTCAGGCATAACAGAGGTTCAAATCAGCATTCCTGGTTGCCAAACAGGATTTAATCGGCGACAATCACGCGTTCTCATTTTGAATAATATCGTTTTGTAAGGAGTTGAAACTATGAAGGTTGTCGCATTTAATGGGTCGCCTCGGCCCAATGGGAATACCCAGCAGATGATTGAAACCGTGTTTGGCGTGCTTCGGGAGAAGGGCATTGGGTGCGAGCGCATAGACATTGCGAGAAAAGCGCTGCGTGGCTGTACTGGGTGTTTTGGATGTACCAAGAATGGGGGGCGTTGTGTGCAAAATGATGATCTGAATACGTGGTTTGACACGGCTTGCGAGGCCGACGCCATTTTGGTGGGGTCACCCACGTACTTTGCCAATGTGACTGCCGAGGCCAAGGCTTTTTTGGATCGCGTGGGCTTTTTGGGTCGTGTGACAGGTAAACTGATTCGAAAGCCCATGGCAGGGGTTGTGGCGGTTCGCCGTGGCGGGGCAGTGCCGACATACGATGCCATACTCCGTATGGCCCAGATCAACCAGATGATCATGATCGGGTCAACCTACTGGAATTTTGGGTTGGGCCTGGCCAAAGGCGAATCGCTGAATGATGACGAAGGCATGAAGAACATGCAAAACTTGGGCGAAAACATGGCCTGGCTGCTCAAAAAGTTGAACAAATAGCGGTTCAGCTCTGGGTTTCTGGTTAATGGTTTCTGGCACTTTCCAAAAAGGACCATGTGATTCTTACGCCCCACAATGCCTTTAATACAATCGAAGCAGTGGCACGTAAGTCATAGCAGAGCGTTCAGCAGATGCAACATTTCATGGAAACCCGGGAGTTTCTCTGGCCAGTTTTGTGATTTTTCGCGTAGGATGCAGCCGATGACAGTCAAGAAAGGCCAAAGTGACCCATATCAAACCTATGCCCATGGGGGATGGGTTGTGTATGCGCACCGGAGCTACCCTAGATCTATTGTGAATTTGGCGGTGTTTGTGCCAGAGACTGCGACGCTTGAGCCTGTTCAGGCTTCACCCTACGCACGGGTGTTCACTGGGTTTGTAGAGGCTGAAGGTGCTACCTATCCCGTGTATGTGAAGAAGTACCTGTATCGATCCGTGGTAGACCGACTCAAGCATTTGGTCCGGGCCGGTCGTGCCAGACGATATGGATTTGGGTGTCCTGTCGTGATTGCCACTGCGTGTTACCGTCCGTGGTTGGCCCATGTGCCAGGGCTTCGCAATCTTCCCTATTGTAGGGCTAGTTCTACTGTGACCCTGGCCGTGACGGATGCGATTGCTCTGAATCTGTACTTTAATGGCATTGAGGGACTGGCTAGAAGAAGACGGTTTCTTCAGACTTTGGGTTGCGAAATCGGGCGGTTGCATGGTCATGGGATCTTTCATGGTGATCTGCGTGTAGGCAATGTTCTGGTTCAGGAGGCAGGTGATACCTGGCGGTTTTGGCTGCTCGACAACGAACGCACGGTCCAGTTTGGTATCCTACCTGAAAGACGCCGCATCAAAAACCTGGTGCAGCTTCATCTCTTTGTGAAAAATCTAACCGACTCAGACCGCTGGAGATTTTTCCACGCCTATTGTCAGGCCGGAGGTATTGATAAGAGCCATCACCTGTCATTGATTCGTCAGGTCCGTGAGAGGACGGCGCAAAGGGAAGCTGCCAGGGCAAGATGAATGCCGTAACTCAAGCTTTGCAGACTTCAAGTTCTCAGTTCTCACAAGGCAAGATCGCACTCCAGCTATGCCACGTAAAAGTGTCTGTTTCAGGTCAAAAAAACAGGGTTAGTCCACGGGTTTAAAACCGCTTCAATCTGTTTTTATTTGGCATCTTCCCCCCAAAACAGCCCCTTTCCTGAACTTGACTGAATTGACCCACGTACTGGGATTTAAATACACTTGACAGGGGCGTGATTGTGTTGTTTGCTGCGTGTAATAACGGAAATCTGATCTGCACTTAAAAAGCATAAGCCACATAATCCGTGTTTTAAGGAGTTCAAATGAAGTTATTCGTTGTGAAAGAAGCAGGCGTTGAAGAGACCCGGGTGCCGATGTTGCCCGTTGATGTCGGGAAATTGGTGCAACTGGGTGCAGAAGTGACTGTGGAGGTGGGGATTGGCAAGTCCATTCATATTTCGGATGAGGTTTACACCCAGGCCGGTGCCACTGTGACCAGGGGCCGAAAGACTGCATTGAAAGAGGCCGATCTGGTGCTTCGCATGAGCATCCCCAGGGGCGATGAGTTGGCTGGCCTCAAAAAAGGTGCGGTACATGTGAGCAACCTGGATCCCTTTAATAATACTGAATTGGTCAGGGCGATGGCCGATGCCGGGGTCAGTGGGATCAGCCTTGAGATGATTCCTCGTACCACGATCGCACAGAAAATGGATGTGTTGAGTTCGCAAGCGAACCTGGCCGGATATGTGTCGGTTGTTCTGGCTGCGGAACGTCAGAAAAAGATCTTCCCCATGATGATGACGCCTGCAGGTACCATTCAGCCGGCCCGTGTGTTTATTATTGGGGTAGGCGTGGCCGGATTGCAGGCGATTGCCACGGCCAAGCGTCTGGGGGCGCGTGTGGAGGCCTTTGATGTGAGGCCGGAGGCCCAGGAGCAAATATTGTCGCTGGGTGCCAAGCCCCTTCGGATCGATCTGGGTGACACGGGCAAGACCAAGGATGGCTATGCAAAACAGTTGACCGATGAACAGATCCAAATCCAACGGGCGGCCATGGCCAAGCAATGTGGACTGTCCGACGTGGTCATTACCACGGCCAAGGTGTTTGGTAGAAAAGCCCCGTTAATCGTGACCCACGAGATGCTCGACGCCATGCAGCCGGGCAGTCTGGTGGTGGATATGGCTGTGGAGACGGGGGGGAATGTGGAGGCTTCTAGGCTGGGTGAAGAGGTTGATCGCAAGGGTGTGACAATTATTGGCCTGCCAGAGTTGCAGCGTATGGTGCCTGTGCCTGCCAGTCAGATGTTCTCCAGTAATCTGTGCCATCTGGTCACCCATTTCTGGGATAAAGAGGCCAAACAGTTTGTGCTCAACCGTGAAGATGAAATCATTCAGGGTTGCCTCTTGACCCACAATGGGGAAATTGTTCATCCCATGCTCAAGAAAGTAGAGGCGGTTTCGAACTAATAAGGGTAACTGCTCACGGTTGGTGGCTGGAAAAACCAGCGCTCTGACTTAACCGTGAATCTGGAACTGCGAACCGTGAACCTTTTTTAGAAATAGGAGTTCACTCTATGAACTTGACACCTCAGACTATGTCTCTGTTATTCTTTGTGTTTATTCTGGCCATGCTTCTGGGTGTGGAGCTGATCAAAAAAGTACCATCCCAGTTGCATACGCCCTTGATGTCCGGGTCAAATGCCATTTCTGGGATTACCATTGTGGGCGCACTTCTGGCCCTGGGGCATGAAGGCAGTGGCCTGGTGGTCACTATCCTGGGGACCCTGGCTGTGGCGCTTGCCATGATCAATGTTGTGGGCGGCTACCTTGTGACAGATCGTATGCTCAAGATGTTTAAGAGCAAAGATAAGAAGGGAGGCGCCGCATGAATGCCGAGTTAATTCGTGGAATACTTTACATTGGTGCTGCCATTCTGTTTGTGGTCGGTCTCAAGATGCTCAGCTCAGCGGCCACGGCACGGAAGGGCAATCTTATCTCTTCTATGGGTATGCTGTTGGCCATTGTGATCACTCTAACGGCCATGAAGTCGATTCCTGTCATTTGGATTCTGGTAGGCGCTGGCATCGGCGTGGTGGTGGGGTGTGTGTCCGCACGCCTGGTGCAGATGACGTCGATTCCTCAAATGGTGGGACTGTTTAATGGGTTTGGCGGTCTGGCCAGTTTACTGGTGGGTTGGTCCGAGTTTCATTCGAATTGGGCGATTGCTTTACCCGTGGATATGGCCTTGTTCACGATGGTGGCCATTTATCTTACCGTTCTGATTGGTGGCGTGACATTTTCTGGCAGCTTGATTGCCTATGGCAAATTGGCTGGCGTGCTGACTGGAAAGCCGATTCGGTATAAAGGACAGAATCTGGTCAACAGTGGTATTCTGGTGGCCATTGTGGGCATTGGCATCTTCTTCTGTAGGCAGACTTTGGCTGCGGGCGGACCTGGGATGTATGTGTTGTTGCTCCTGACTGTGGCGCTGGCCATGGCATTGGGCGTATTGTCTACCATTAGCATTGGTGGAGCAGACATGCCCGTGGTGATCTGTTTGCTCAATAGCTACTCCGGTTTGGCCGCCTGTGCAGCAGGGTTTATTATCAGCAACAATGTGCTGATTGTGTCCGGCTCCCTGGTGGGTGCCTCAGGTCTGATCCTGACCAATATCATGTGCAAGGCCATGAACCGGTCTCTGAGCAATGTGTTGTTCAGCGGTTTTGGTGCTGTGGCCGATACGGATCAGGCAGCGGGTTATCAGGGCGAGGCCAAGCCTGTGAGTAGCCAGGATGCCTATCTCATACTGGAAGCGGCCAGCAGCGTGGTTTTTGTACCGGGCTATGGCATGGCTGCTGCTCAGGCCCAGCACGGGGTACGCGAATTGGGTGAAATGCTGGAGGCCAATGGCGCTGACGTCAAATACTGCATTCATCCTGTGGCAGGTCGTATGCCGGGCCATATGAATGTCTTGTTGGCAGAGGCCAATGTGCCGTATGAAATGCTGGTGGAACCGCAGGACGTCAATCCCACCATGGAAATGACCGATGTGGCCATTGTAATTGGGGCCAATGATGTGGTCAATCCAGCGGCACGTGAAGATGAAAAAAGTCCCTTGTGGGGTATGCCCATTATTGACGTGGACCGAGCACGCACTTGTATTGTGCTCAAACGCTCCATGAATCCTGGCTTTGCCGGTGTGGACAATCCCTTGTTCTTCAAGGACAACACACGCATGCTGTTCGGTGATGCCAAGGCCACCATTGGTGAATTGGTGTCAGAGTTTAAAAGTTAGATTCACAGGCAGAGTGGGTGTTTTTCACTCATTCTGCCTTCTTATCTTCACTGTAGCTTCACCCCTCAGCTGTTAGCTTTTGACTTTCCAGTTCAGATATAGCCCTGCGGCAATCAGAGCCAGTTGTAGTACCACAATCCCAATGAACACCACTTGAAAGCGTTTTTTCTTGGTCTTGTGCCTGAACGTGAGTTGTCCCAGAAGGGCGCCGGGTGTGCCACCTATCAGGGCCAGAATGTGAAGCCGTTTCTCTGGAATGCGGCGTTTCTGTTTTTTTGCCTGGTGTTTGTCCCAGCCATATTGAACAAACGTAATTCCGTTGATGCTCAATAGGTACAAACCCAATAGGGTCATGGGTATATGTTGCTTTATCCAATCCATAGGTCTTGTTCAACTTTTACACGTTATACAAAGTACGGGTTTCGGGTTGGTTTTATGATGGATCATACCCAAGCGTCTTGACCAGTGTTTTGTATTCCTGGATCTGGAGTTGCGCCAGTTGACAATGCATGCGTATGGCCATGAGTCTGCATGTCGTTTGTGTTTTGTGGTCTGTGGCATGGCGAATCAGCTGGGGCAGGCGTTGCCTGGCTTCTTCGGTCTCTGGTGTTTTGAAAAGCTTGTGAATCTGATCTTGATTACTGTGGAACATGATTTTAACGGCTCGAAGGGTTTCGGCATCTTCCAAAACTGAGGCATAGGCACTGCTTTTGAGATAGGTCATGAATGACGCCATGGATGAGACAGCCTGGGTGAGAAACGCCTGTTTCTTCTCTAATGCATGTCCCTGACATCCTATTGCCTTTAAGTCGGCCAGCGCATGATCTGTGATGGTCTGTTGCGTATCCCGTGCGATGCAGTCCAGGCTTTGGTCGCA
>Ga0307990_1002484_pt1 | contig 14724 bp, 8 predicted proteins | sample EllFjometagen129_FD_203168 | JGI IMG/M metagenome (GOLD analysis project Ga0307990, IMG submission 203168) | Marine microbial communities from Ellis Fjord, Antarctic Ocean - #129 | ecosystem: Environmental > Aquatic > Marine > Unclassified | place: Southern Ocean | collected 2014-10-08
CAAAGCTCCGGAAGTTTCTCGCCATCGCCATCGCCGAAGTCCTGGTTGATGTCGAAACTTTCAATAACCGTTCCGTCGGGACGCTTGGCTGTGATAGATACAAGCGTATCGGTAACTTCCACCAGCACATGATTCAGCGTCTTTTCACCGACGACCGTCCAGGGTTCAGGATCGACGCCGTATAGATCAGCGCCGCCTCCGCCCGTAACGATATAGTTGATTCCGTTAACGATGCTATGCTGATAATTGTGATCATGGCTGCCGAAGGAAAGGTCGATGCCGAAGTCCTCGAAGATTGGCGTCATGACCGATCTGAACAACCGCACATCAATGTCCTCGCCGTGGTTAGCCGCGGAAAACGGCGGAAAATGCGAGATGACAAAGCAGTGCTTGACGTCCGGCGCTGCGGCGGCTGCGCGCAACCGCTCCATAAGCCAGGTGTGCTGCGGCGACAGGGGCGTATATAAGCGACCAATATCCAGGAAGATGATATAGGAATTGCCGAATTGATAGGCGTACTGGCTGTACTGATTTCCGTTGGCAACGGGAGTTGAAAAATAGCGGGAAAAAGCGCCCTGTCCTGCCCAAAATTCGTGGTTGCCCATGATGGGGAAATAGGGAAAGTTTTTGGTCATCTCCTGCTCGACGGTCCAGAAGTCGTCCCACTCCCATGGGAAAATGGCAACCTTCACCATGTCGCCGGTTTGTACAACGAAGTCCGGCGCATCGTCTATGATGGCCTCAACAACAGACTGATGGTCATCGAAATTGTCTCGCGTATCGCCGTAAACAACGAAACGAATCGGTTGATCCGGCTCAACGGAAGTAAAAAACCACTCGACCTGCGTCGGATTGTCTCCTGATTCGATCTGATAAAAATACTGCGTGTCGGGTCGCAGGCATTCCAGGGTAACCATGTGAATGCCGTCCTGGTCATATTCGGATGGCGCGACCTCTCCCAGCGCCTCGCTTTGACCCCACCGAACTTCGCCGGTTTCACTATAGGATTCCCATTTGATCGTGACGCCACGCTTGGAAAGGTTCATCAGCCACGGCCCCCTGCGAACATCCGCATTGGCGGTCAGGGCGCTAAGCAGAATGAAAAAAGAGGTCGCTAAAGCCAGGGAAGTGCGAAAAACGAATTGCATAGTTATTAATACCTCGCAAATTGAACGAGACGAAAATTTGGCCCAGGGCCGCCTCTTCCTAACACGACACTCATGGAACCCTAACAAATTTGACCAGAAAAATCTCTAGGATTCCCAAATTCCTGTTTTGCTCCTTTCACTTTATTGCCATATGCCTGGGGATTACTTGAAAAATGGATGTGTCGCCAGTTTCCATAGCGACAGCGCTGTTATTCGCCCGGAGTGTAGGAATCCATTTGTTCTTAAGGTCGCCAAAAACTACGCGCCGGTTCAAAAATTCGCCCAGCCAGGGCCAGTGATACAAGATTCGCCGTTGAGTTCGGTCAGTATAAAGTCGTTTCTAAATAGTATTCATTTCCTTTGAGATAATCACACATCAACTCAGCGATGGCCTGGTGCCCTTTTCGGCTTGGATGAGTGCTGTCGTGGGGGAAAATGAAGGAACTTTTGTCTTCCCTTAGTCCCAGAATATCATTGATTGGAATGAATCCTAACTCGTGCTTGATAGCCTGTCGCTTCATCTCCTGGCGAAGCAGGGTGGTTTTTTGATGGGGATTGGGTTCGTAATTAATATAAAATTCATCGGCCAAAATGACCTTGATACTTCGCTGTTTGCAGAGGGCGATCAACTCAGTCAAGTTGATTACGTAATCCGAAATTGGATTGACATCTTTGACCACATCAAACCTTTCGGCAATTGCGCTAAGCGAAGTTTCTTTTTGTTCACGCACTAACCCGACTAATGCATTATATAGCCGGAGATGACCAAGAGTGGATTGCAGTGCGGGAACCATGAATTTGTATTCAGTCTTTCCGACATTATCTGATGGTTGAGCAAAGGGCGCCGATTGCCCGGCATTGACCATTTCCCACAATTCCCGATGAGTGTAAGGCCCCTTGACGAGCCTGGCGTCCAGATTGTTGAGATAAATAATCAAAAGATGGGGATTGTATTGGACCCCATATATTCGAAATAAAGTCAGCAATTGGAATAGATTATAGCCTTTTACCCCGGAGTTGATAACTTCAAATTGCTTGGTCTTCCGTCCATCGTTTAGGCACTTCTGGAGAATTCCGCTGTAGGTCTGCTCATTGGAATCGATGCCGTCGCCATAGGTGGTGGAACCGCCCAGGGTCATGATTCTGAAAACATTTTTTGGCGGCTCCTTTGGTGTTGGGCCGCTCCGAAATTGCAACTTACGCAATTGGAATGCGTCGTTGTTGTCAAACAGGTCACCGGGTATATAGAACAATAATCCGTCAGAAACAAAGTTCTTGCCTGTGTTTTTTTCTCGCATCGCTGGTTCCAGCGATGATTGTCTCACCATGGATTCGGCTGAAAAAACAACCAAGGCGGCCAGACTGAGCAGTATCGGTGTAAACCACTTGACGTGCCGTCGAATGGCGATGGTTCGAACAAAAATCATCGCCGCCGATATCCAGGAAAAAGTGGCAACAAGGGCAATGGCATCATTCCCACCGAAGAGCCAATAAGGAACGCCTAAGGCAACGGGAACAAAACATTTTGCTGACTGAGAAAGATCATATGGATTCCTTGGAATAGCCCTTCCCTCCTGGCTTTTTGCCAGGATGAAGGCCAGGCAACCAGCCATCAGCAATCCAACTGCTGCCACTGGCGCCGGGAAACTACCAAACCAGGCGATTGCCCAGCCTCCCAGGGAGAAAGCCAAAAGTATGATGAAGCCTGGACGGGATCTCAAAGGTTTGAGAATCCAGAATCCGGTAATGAGAATGGTGAAAAAATAAAGGATGATTGCTGCGCCGAGCAAGTCACCAGGAGTGTAGGACATAGGGACGGTGAAAATGAATACAAAGGGTAAAAGCGAAAGTGCAAAACCCCCTGTTGATTGAAACCGATTTTTCTGAGCCTGAAAAATGGAAAGGAAATTTTGTGCGATGGATAGCAGCAGGCCAATGAAAATAGCAAGAAAATAATAAAGATTTCGTTGATTTCGGTCTGCCCCCAATGGGAAAAAATTGTCGTCTCCGGTATCCGCGGTGAGTATTTCGAGGGTGCCGATGACAAAATCGCTTTGGATCGAATCGATTCGAAAGTTGTCGAATTTATGCCCTGATAATGGAAACGACTCCAAAATTTTGCCATGAACTTTCATCTCAAATGTTGACTCAGTACGAGAGAGTCTGACATGGACCTTTTCTCCTGGTTTCCAATCAGGCAAGTTGGTCGGCGTTATGGAAAAATCGATGGAGTGTGGTGAACCCTTGAGTCGAAAATGAATGATCCCAAGCCTGGTGATATAGACAGGAAAAGATAGGGTGAGCCCCGGATTTTCCCCAGATAAAAATAAGGATAGGTTCAGGTCGTCCTTTTCTTGAAACGAAAGTCCATCAACCACAAACGGGTTTTTCTGAAATGATCGGTCCTTAAAAACGGAAGAAATGCGAGAGTTTTCTTGGAACTGATTCCACAAATAACCTCGGGAATAATTCTCCGCAGTTTTGCAGGCCAGCAAAAGTATTGCGGAGTATAAAACAAAACCAACAAGAACCTTTCCCAAACGCTTTTTGCCGACCATCCCGTACACCTCATTGGTTTGACATTAGCACTTTGGGTCCAGGGATTGGGGAATCTCCGCGAGAAAAACAGCAATAAAAAAGCGTTATTTTAGCGCCATTCGTCGCCATTCGTGACAGCCATATAATTTTCCTTTGATTAGTTCGATATATGGCATTTCGCCTGCTGTCAATTTTGGGCTCGAAAGACCGCCTTGTTAGCTACCTTTCTCTGGATAACTTTTTGTGGCGGATTTTCGCATCTGCGTCCCTTTTCTTGATTCTTTGCAGGATGACATGAAATCCGACGATCAACAAAGAAACATCAAATATCGAAAATGTTTTCTTCGAGGCGCCGATTTTGAAGTTGAGGAATTCATTTCGATCTTGCCGCTGGTTTGCATGGCCGACCATATTGGCAAACGAAAAATTGGGAACACCCGGCCTACCCACTTTTTAATATGGAATAATGCTGGAAATAATGGTGCATATATTTCATTGGACACAGTGTTTGCCAAACTGGGTGTCCCTCAATGAACCGTCATAGCTGCTTGTCATGGTCCGCCTAAAAGTTGGTCCCCATTGAAAACTCCTTTGCTTTTTATTATAATTTTCTCTTCAGGTTGACCCGATTCTGGCTTGGAGGGTGACTTGAAATGTCAAGAGAAAAAAATTCGGTAAATCAGAGTATTTCTCCCTTGACACGATGGTCATCTATGACATAATTTATGTCATAGATGAATCGCCTTCAAATCACACAACCCTGGAGGAGCATATGAAACGATCCGTTGGGGCCGCGTGCGCGGTATCGATTATTTTCTCGCTTTGCTTCGTTTTCGCTTTTGCGCAAAATGCAGGCGCGGAGGTCACCGTAAAACCCTGGGCGCAAATCTTCAGCCACTACCAATACAATATGTCCGGCTACGAGGATTACGACTCCCGCTTCGACACGAACGATCACAATAATTTCGACGTTTCACAGGCTCGATTGTGGATTGATGCAAGCTTTAACGACCAGTGGTCAGGACGCCTTGTCTTATACACGGCGCGCAGTCCTAAGCTGAGTTACGAAACGACCCCTATAACTATTACCGAAGACGATCCTACCACCGAGGAGGATGAAACGGAAACGGTGGATGCAGTCACAAGCATCAACCAAAGCAATACAGGCCCCTACGAGGCGCGACTTTTCTACGCCTACGCAACTTATCAGCCCTTTCAGTGGCTCGGCCTGGACTTCGGTCTGGTGCAAAGCGCATACCTCCCTATGGTTTACAAATTCTGGAAATACCGCTACGTCATGAAGCCATACATGTTTGAGTACAGACTTACACGAGCTCCAGGCGGCGATTATGGCGTTGCCATGCACGGAAATATTCCGGGAGGATACGGTGCCTATAGAGTCCGCGTCGCCAATGGCGAAGGTTGTAATTCTGTTGAAGAAAACGCTGGAAAATCGATTGAAGCGAGCGTATCTCTTTTTCCATTCCAGTCAGTGGACGCCCTGAAAGGCCTCGGGTTATATGGCATGTATCGCTATGACAAGGCGGAGCCCGATTATATGGACATCCTGCTCAGTTACAGCCTCGACATCAACGAGCAAATGGGGTTTTCCGCAAACTTTGAATACGGGCAGCGTAAAGTCGACACCGATGACGAAGACCTGGACCCGAACCCTGTCATCAGTTTGGGCTATTCGGCCTGGGCGGATATCTGGTTCAAAAAGAATGCCGGTTTGCTGTTCCGCTACGATTTCTTAGATCCGAACACGGAAAACGACAAGGACCTGGAAAACGACGAGGGTCTGAAAACCGGCGGATACCAGGATGAAATGACGATGATGATGGCGGGAGTGTATTTTAATCCGATCAAGCAAATCCGCATTTTCCCCAATTACAGGACCTATACCTACACGGCTGAAATCGCAGACGACAAGGACGACATGGTCACCAAGCAGCCCGATCAGTTCATATTCGTCAACACTGAAATCAAGTTCAAATAACAGAAAGTGAGTGAGTGATGAAAAAATCAACATTTATTGCGCTGGCCGTTCTGGCCGCTTGCTTGTTGTCTTTCGGCGTCGCCTTCGCGAAGTCCGAAAAAATTAAAGTCGGCGTGTCGCCGGTCATTTCATCCAGCGGGTTTTTTCTTGCCCAGGAGCGAGGATATTTCAAGGAACTGGGCCTTGATGTTGAAATAATGCAATTCGGCAAAAGCGGCGCGGCTATCCTGCCCGTTCTCGCATCCGGCGATCTACAGGTTGGGGGCGGTTCGCTTAGCCCCGGAGTTTTCAACGCCGTGAAAAGCGGCGTCGGCGTCAAAATCGTCGCCGATAAAGCTTCTATCGATCCCAACGACGCGCACGATGCCATTATCCTGCGCAAAGACCTCTTTGATTCCGGCAAGGTGAAATCGGCCAAGGACTTCAAGGGCCTCAAGGTAGGCCTCGCCAGCGCCGGCAAGACGAACATCCTGGCCATCGGCCTCGAACGTTTTCTCAAACGCGGAGGGCTGACGCTGGACGACGTTACGATAGTGTCTGTCAGCTTCCCGGAAATGGTCGCCGCCATTGATTCAAAAAACATTGATGCGGCCTGCCCCGTCGAGCCTTTCATCGCCAAAGCCGTCGATATGGGAAGCGCGGTCCGCTTTCACGGATTCGAGGAGACCATCCCCAATTACCAGGTGGCCGTCGTTTACTACGGCGAAGGATTCATCAAAGACAGGCCGGAAGATGCCAAGAAATTCATGTTGGCGTACGTGAAAGGTTTGCGTGATTATATCAACGCCTTCCGATACAACGTCGGTCGCAAGGAAGTCGTGGAGGATCTGACTCGCGTTTTGAAAGTCAAGGATGCAGCTCTGTATGACAAGATGCGCCCCACGGGCTTCAACCCGGATGGATACGTCAACGCGGCTTCCATCGCCGAAGCGCAGGACTGGTTCGCAGGCCACGGCATGGTGAAGGAAAAGATCGACGTGAACAAACAGCTTATCGATAACAGTTTTTGCGACTATGCCGTTGAAATCATCGGGCCTTACAAGCCCCCCAAAAAATAGTAAGCCATTCGGGACGACTTAAGCGTCATCCCTTTTTATTGAAGAGCTGTTTGCGCGGTCTGTTCGTCGGACCGCGCAAACCATTTTTTCTCACCAAATATTTTCCCTTTTTTAAATTCGCCAACCATGACCTGAAAATTTTCACTTCATTTTAGGCCGTTTGATGCAGAGCAAAATCACTGATCAAAAACCAGGCGACAGGTTTTTATTTCACGGGGTCTGAAAGGAATGTGCACGACGCCTGCTTCCGGCGTGTAGAATTTTACTTCGCGCCCAAGACAATCCGTAACGGCGATTGAATGAACCGGCCTCCCTGGTATAATTCGCGCTTCGCAAAGCTTGCCGCTGGTTTCCCACAGTCGGAAAACGGTTCGGCCTTTTTCATCCTGATAAAAAGATGACAACATGATATTGCCCGGTTCGACCCGCAATAGCGATTTCATCGGCGAAATTCCGGTATCGCTCGCTGCGCCCGAAACAGGCCCGACCGCCGTCAGCGGTCGCGTGAAAGCTGCGGCGCGCTTAATCGCCCCGCCCTTTTCAAAGGTCCCGGCATGAAGATAAAGCGCATAACGAAATTCGCGGTCGCCCAAGGATTCAGAATCCGATTTTCCGGCGCGTGCGCTGGTCGTATTACTCCACAGCGTTGCGCGTACGCCCTTGCCGACGGCGCGCCAATCCGGAATCCCCTCATGGAGAAAAGCTGCGCCCCTATCCTCAGCGGCCAGTTCGCAAAAACTCTCCACCGGATAATACTCCGATGCTTCTTCCCTGATCTCGAAGGGCGCATCGGCATAATAACGCGGATTCGAAAGTTTGATATTAAAATCGACGCACACGGCTTCGCCCGGCATCGCACCCTCGAAATTGGCGATGATGTCCAGGCGGCGCGAACCCGCGCAGAGACGATAGGTCAAGGTCGCCTTTTCCCCGCTCAGGCGCCCGTGAAATTTCACCGCCGCACGGACCGGACCGTTTTCGATAACCTCGCTGGAATACGCTTGAAAACACGCTTTGCTAAGCGGAATTTTTTCAGTGCCAAGCGAAACTTTGTCGTTGGCGTTCCACATCAGTCCGCCGCGGCGAAAATGCCAAGTCCAATCCCGTTTGCGGTCAAGCGCCGAAACGATGGTGGCCGTTTTTGGATCAAGCATGAATTTATAAAATCCGTTTTCGATCACATTCTCCGAGGCGTTCGGGAAATAATACTTTGCCGGCTTGGCGAAATCATCAGAGGGCGCCGCCGCGTAATAGGCGCGATAGCCGCAGGCTGGCGCATCCACAAGCGCCAATATCCGCGCCCGTTTGATCTGACCGTCTCCGTATAATTCACTTTGAAGAATCTGCGTGGGGATAATGCGCGCGCCGTCGTGAATGACCGGCAGTTTCCCGAGGGCGCCGCGCAAGTCGAGCTCGACCGTCTCTCGACGCGGAAATCCTAGCGTATTGGCCATCAAAATTGTTTGTTCGCCTGGGCGACTGCTCACCGCTCCGGCCAAGCGACCCAGAATCTCGCGCTTTGAGTCTTTTGCAAAGCACTTGAGCTTTTCCAGGCGCGCCAGCTTGGGATCGCTTGCTGAATTGGGAAGCTCATTTTCGGCAGATGGAGATAGCGCGGACTCAAAATGCTCCCACAGCTTCATAGAGTCTTCATCGCAATGGCAATACTTTGCGCCCGACTCATCAAAAAGCCGAATCGTTTCCAGTTCCAGAAGCGAAGACTCGATTGTCCTTGCCGCCTGGCACGACACCGGACATGCCGCTGGAAATTCTCCGCCGACCTCGGGAAAGAATCCTTGATGCTCTGTCATGGATCGCCCTTGGAGCGAAGAAAGAAAACGCCCGAATGTTGAAAACTCCAGGAGTGAGGAAGGATGTTTTTGATTCCACTTATCTAGAAAATGAAGCGCTCTTTCCTGCGGGCGCCCGAGCGCCGTCCCACTGGGGATGCACGCCGTCTCGCCCGTGGCCTCGCCGTCGATGGAGGCAACAATTTGCTCAAAGCGATCATTAGCACGGACATCGTCATCCAAAATCGGATAAGCCGCATCATATCCAACGCTGGGCCAATGGGCGATGACGCTTCCGCCGTCCGGCGCTTTAAAGATGAGCGATGTTTCTTTCGTTTCCGGCAGGCTCCGGCTCAGCAAAATGCCCTTGAATCCGCATTTTCGCAAAACCTGGGGCCATTGCGCGGGAAATCCGCCATCGCCCGTCAGCCAGGCCGTTTCGCCAATGACGCCGAGATGATCCCGGCAGAATCGCTGCCAACGCATGAGTTGTCGAATGATGGATTCGCCGCCGGCGTAGGCCCAATCAATATCTCCCGGCCCGGTGAAGATAAGTTCCACGCGCCCTTTTTCGACGAGGGTCCGTAGCGCCGCCAGGGCGTCGGGATCATGCGTGCGCAGGTAACGCGCGGGAGCAAGCCCGCAAAGAGAAAAATGAAAATCCTCATGTTTGGCGCACAGGTGCGTTGCTTCCATGAGGTTCCCCGCGCTGACCCGGGCGGCCTCTTTCGGATCACGCAGATGCTGAAAAGAAAAGCTTGTGTAAGGCACAAGATGCAGGCGAGGTTTATTCGACAATGCCTCCCTATCGCCGCGTTCAGGATCAATGAAGGCAAACCGCGCCTGCTTTCCTTTGACAATTATCTCAATTCCACGCACGGCGATGTCGGCAACGACTCCGGAAAGAACGATGTCAATCCTATGCGGACCTTGCGCGGGCAGCGACCCTTCCGCCGTAATCGTAAAATCCGCGCCCGGTTCAAAACGAACCCGGCGGATATCGTCGGCCCGGAAGATCGCAAAGCCGTTGTCGATCCGCAGTTTCGGTCTCTTGACTGCCTGCCCGTCAATGAAAAGCGCAACGCCGGTCAGGCGCTGCGGCATCCAAACATTAGTGATTCCAATCCGCAAAGAATCCGGCGTCCCATCGCGATCCGCATCCACGGAACCGAGAAGCTCGGGGATGAAAAACCGCTCGGCGCTGCCGGGCAGAAAAGGAGGAACCAGAGGAAGGGCAGGCAATGGAGATTTTTTCTTTGGAGCGGTCCTGGAAATCTTTGGGATTTTCATTTGTCACGCAGTAGTAATTGTACACGAAATGGTTTGAAGCATCCAAAGCCGCCGTCAGCGGCGTTCTTTTTGTATCTTATGGAGATTTTCATTTAAATGAAAAGGAGCGATTCCTGGGAAATCTTCATCAAACATTTTCAGGGGCAAGCACGCTTACCCCTGAAAATCACATCGATTGGCTAAACAAACCGTTGTTTAGTTCACGAACTCGGCTCGCATTTTTCCGGCGGCGGGTATCTCATCCATTGCCGCCAACATTTCGTAGGCATCGACATGCTCCCATTGTCCATCAACGGTTCGGTAAAGACCTCCGTCTTCGCTTTGGCGCGCTTCAATAACCGTATCGACGCCGTTTTCTTCCACGTGGGCGACAAGGCCGTCTTCCGTTGTGCGAACCACCACCTTCTTTTGACTTCCATTTTGGTCAATGGAGACGATATCGATGTTCATGCCTTCGCCCGGATGCATGGTCATTGTCACCTGCGTTCCATCGATATTGGCCGTCCTTGTAACCGGCTCACCGGCCGCCACCGGGTTAGAGCCCGTATAAAACTCGACAGTGTTGAGAATGATCCAATCAACAAGTCCTACGATGCCGTAAACCGGAATAATAATGAAAATGAAAAGCACGATGCTGGCGACCCATTTGTCCATACTACTGTTCCAGTTATACAGCTTACGAGTAAGTTGAAAACCTCCCATGCACGATGCCGTGGCCAGGCACAGCGTGGAAACGACAAGAAGCAAAGCTATTACGCGGAAGGACAATTTCATTTCGCACCCCCATTCAAATGATTCGAAATTTTCGAGCCTTAACAACAACCCTGTTTCAATTTAAACGGATAGCATAAAACCGCTCAACACCCTAGTGAAATTCACCGTTTTCTCACCACAATTGATTATTCGTTTTTTTGGAAATGGATGAAGTATTCAACATTTCCTTTTGGACCTTTGAGGGGATTTTCCACATATCCGTGATCCGAAAAGCCCAACTCCTCCCGCCCGAATTGACGGACCGATTCCACGGTTTCCAGTCGCAGGCTTTCATCGCGCACCACGCCGCCGGCGCCCACCTTGCCCTTGCCGACCTCGAACTGCGGTTTGACCATGGGCAAAATAATGCCGTTCGCTCGCACGCAGGCAACGACTGCGGGGAGGATAAGTTTCAGTGAAATGAAACTCACGTCGATGACCGCCAGATCGACGGGATCGCCAACGAGTTCGGGCGTCATGCGCCTGGCGTTTGTTCGCTCGTGCAAAATGACTCGCTCGTCGGTGCGCAGTTTCCAATCGAGCTGTCCGTAACCGACATCGACGCCGACGACCTGCGCCGCGCCGCGCCCCAGCAGGCAATCCGTAAAACCGCCCGTTGAAACTCCCACGTCCAGGCAGCGCATACCTTTGGGATTTATCGCAAAAGCATCCAGCGCGCCATCCAACTTAATCCCGCCGCGCGAAACATAAGGACACGCAGCGCCGCGCACTTCGATTTCGGCCTTGGAATCCACGGCATGACCGGCCTTGTCGCAGCGATGGCCGCGCACGAAAACGGACCCGCTCATTATGAGCGCCTTCGCTTTTTCACGACTCGGCGCAAGGCCGCGTTCAACAAGGATTTGATCGAGGCGTAATTTTGTTGGCATGACTGATTAACCGAGAATTTTCTTTACGGCCTCGGCGATGCCTTTTTCGTCAATGCCGCATGCTGCGTCAAGATCGCTTTGCGCTCCGTGGGGAATGAATTCGTCGGGCAGGCCAACGACGTGCGTTTTGATATCCGTCAAATCGTTATCGGCGAGAAGCTCCAGAACGGCGCTGCCAAAACCGCCGAGGCGCGTGCCCTCTTCCACCGTAACCACGCGGCCCGTTTTTTTCGCCCACTCGATGATGAGCTCTTCGTCCAGCGGCTTGGCGAAACGCGCGTTGATGACGGCGATTTCCAGTCCCTGGTCTTTCAATACTTCAGCTGCGGCGAATGCGGGCATGACGCGCGAGCCGTAGGCGATAATGACGGCGTCTTTTCCTTGCCTTAAAAGCTCCCCTTTGCCGATGGGGAGAATCTTCGCTTCATCGTCCGTGGGGACTCCGGCACCCTTGCCACGCGGGTAACGAATCGCAACGGCTCTATTGTATTCGATGGCGGAGTGCAACATGTGGCGCAATTCGCCCTCGTCTTTGGGGGCCATGACGATGATTCCCGGCAAATGGCGCAAAAAGGCGATGTCGAAAACGCCGTGATGCGTGGGGCCGTCGGCGCCCACGAGACCGGCCCGGTCCATGGCGAACACAACGGGCAATTTTTGCAGGAGCACGTCGTGAATCACCTGATCGTATGCCCGCTGTAGAAATGTGGAATAGATCGCGGCCACCGGCTTGTATCCCATCTTGGCCAGGCCCGCAGCGAAAGCCACGGCGTGCTGCTCGGCGATTCCCACATCGAAACAGCGGTCGGGAAATGCTTTGCTAAGTATGTTCAATCCGGTTCCGGCGAACATGGCGGCGGAAATGCCGACGATGCCCGTGTCTTGGTGCGCCAGTTCAACCATCGTCTCGCCGAAGACCTGGGAATAGGATTTCGGCGATTTTGGGTCGGCCTTTTTCTTTACAACTCCCGTTTTGACGTCGAAAGGCGAAACGCCATGATACATATGCGGCTGATTTTCCGCAGGGATATATCCCTTGCCCTTGACCGTGAGGACGTGGGCCAGGACCGGTTTTGTTACATGTATGATGTCTTTGAAAGCGTCCACAAGCATCAACACGTCGTGGCCGTCCAGAGGCCCCACATAGGAGTACCCCATATCCTCAAAAAAATAACCTGGCGTTACAAGACCCAGTGTGGATTCTTCGATGCGGTTGGCAACGCGGATGACGTCTTCTCCCAAAGGCCCCATCGCATGCATGAATTTTTTTAGGGACTGCCGCAGGGCCAGCGTCCGCCTGCTGACCAGGCGACGGGAAAGAAAACGCGACATAGCGCCAACGTTGGGATCAATGCTCATCTCGTTGTCGTTAAGAACGACGACGGGACCGCGTTCCAGACGCCCCGCGTAGTTGAGAGCTTCGTAGGCGATGCCGGCGGTCATGGAACCGTCGCCGATAACCGCAACGGCCCGGCGCTTTTCACCGGCAAGGGTCGCAGCCTCGGTGACTCCCACGGCGCTGGAAATACTCGTGCCAGCGTGCCCGGTCACGAAAGTGTCATATTCGCTCTCATCGCAGCTGGGAAATCCCGAAAGTCCCCCGCCCTGGCGAATGCTGCCCATGCGATCCATGCGGCCCGTGAGGATTTTATGCGTGTAGCATTGATGACCCACGTCCCAGACAATCTTATCCACTGGCGTATCAAAAACGTAATGCAGAGCCACGGTCAGTTCGACGCAGCCCAGGTTGCTGGCAAAATGTCCACCGGTCCCGCTCACGACGCCGATGAGAAATTCACGGATTTCCCGGCACAGGCCCGGCAGTTTTTCCACCGGCAGGCGGCGCAGGTCATGGGGACTTTTTATTTGCTTCAGAATCGACGCGTCGCTCATATCGATTGCGTAGCTCCGTCAGGGCACTGGTGAGATGCCACGAGGTTTCACCGCTGTTGTCAGTCTTCGTCGCCTAAGTCTTCATCGTCAAGCCCCGGATCAAAGCTTTCCAGCCTGGCTTCGCCAGATGCGTCTTTCATGAGGATTTCAATTTTTTTCTCGGCAGCCGTAAGCGAAACGGCGCATTCCTTTGAAAGCTTTACGCCTTCTTCAAAGGCGGCCAGCGCTTCTTCAAGCTCGATGTCGTCGCTTTCCAGTCGCTCGACGATCTTCGCCAGCCGCTCCATTTTCAACTTGAAACTTTCCGCTTTCTTTGCCTTGGACGCCGTCAAATCATCCCCCTTGGCTGAACTTCTTTAAGTATAACACTATCGGCACGCTGAAAGCAGGGTCAAGTTTCCCATGGCCGCGATTGCATCAAGTCTTGTTTTTTATCAGTCGATAATTCCAGCGATTCTCAAACAACACTCTTTCTATCATTTGCTTTCGACAAAGGCGATCAAGAATTCTTTGCGCTAGGTCGGCTTTGACTGAAAGCGATTCGATCAGCGCGTTTTCCTCTACGCTACGACGATCCAAAAGCGACATGATCTGCTCTTCGACTGAGCGCGTAGGCGCGGAGTGTTTGTCGCTATGCCAGGCGCCGATCACTTCCACGTTGCCTGTCGCGAATCGTTCTTTTATCGTCAGAAGCTCCTCGTGAGAAAGCGCCTGCGTGGATGAAACCGCCGGCATGCGATCCACTGTGTTCAATTGCACCGTGTCCGGTTTGATTTTTCGAACAGCGGCGATCAGCGCATCAATCTCGGCGGGGGAATCGTTGTAACCGCGACAAAAGAGAATCTCCAGGGCCAATTTTCCGGAATATTCACCGCGAAAAGTAATCAGTCCCTCAATGATATCATCGACGTGAACCGAAGGATGATGTCTGTTGATGCGCCCGAGCGTTTTTTGCGTGGCCGAATCCAGGCTCGGCATAACCAGGTCCGCCAAGGCGAGATCGGCGCGAACATCAGGTTGCGAAATCAGTGAACCGTTCGTGATGACGGCGATGGGCGTCGTGGTCAGCTCACGAATGAGGCGAATGCCATCGCCAAGGCGCGAATACAAAGTTGGCTCGCCTTTTCCGGCAAAAGTCACCCAGTCCAATTCGTCGCAAGGGAAATATCGCCGCAGTTCCGCCTCAAAATCACTGAAGGGAACGTACTCGGAGCGCTGGACAGTCAATTTCTCGGTTTTTCCGCACTCGCAATAGACGCAATTGAAAGAACATATTTTGGATGCGAAAAGATCAATCCCCAGCGACAATCCCAAGCGACGCGATGGCACGGGACCAAACAAAATTTTGTAGCCGAAAGATCGAGA
>Ga0307990_1002485_pt1 | contig 14717 bp, 14 predicted proteins | sample EllFjometagen129_FD_203168 | JGI IMG/M metagenome (GOLD analysis project Ga0307990, IMG submission 203168) | Marine microbial communities from Ellis Fjord, Antarctic Ocean - #129 | ecosystem: Environmental > Aquatic > Marine > Unclassified | place: Southern Ocean | collected 2014-10-08
CTCGGAAGTTTGACGGCGTGCTCCATTTTCTGGTACAGGCCAAAATGGAGCCAGGCAACATCAATATGATCCAGCTGGCGCCGACACTGCAGGCCACTCGCAGCAATTTTTCCCGCGTACATCAGGGGAAGAGCCCTCCCTATCTGGAATATTTCACTGATCGGACAAACTCGAAAGTGCTGGTGGACTCGTTGCAGTCGGAGCAGGGCGCGCGCTTTTTCCGGAAGCGCAACCGCAACATCATTATCGAAGTCAGCGAGGACATTCCGGTTTATGACGACTACTGCTGGATGACGTTGGGGCAGATTCTGCAAACCATGCGGCACGACAACATCGTCAACATGGATGCACGCACGGTCATTTCCTGTATCGCATACGGCGAGCCGGAGGACCTTCCGGTCGGGCAAAGCGCGTTCGGGCAGAGTCTTTTGCACTCATTGGATTTGCGTTGTCAGATGCAGAACAGCAACGAAGAGATCATCAGCTGGTTCACTGAGCAGAAATTCAAGTATGACCTTGATGTGGAGCGCATCCCCCTGAATGCAGTGCGGGGCTGGGAGCGGACGGAAACGGAAATCCGGCATGAATCAGGGAAATATTTCAGTGTCATCGCCTGCCGTGTAGAAGCCGATTGTCGCGAGGTGTTCAGTTGGACACAACCGCTGGTTAAAGCTCATCAGCAGGGATTGATCGCATTTGTTGTTAAAGAATTTAACGGAGTGCTCCATTTTCTGGTGCAGGCCAAAGTGGAGCCGGGCAACTTTGATGTGGTTGAAATGGCCCCAACCGTACAGTGCATTACAGGAAGCTATGAAGCGGCTTCGGTTGAACGCCGCCCTCCCTTTACGAATTATGTATTACAGGTTCCGCAGGAAAGAGTTCACTTCGACACCCTGCAGTCGGAAGAGGGCGGTCGGTTTTATCGCGAAGAAAACCGCAATCTAATTGTCATGGCCGGAGACGATTTCTCGGAAGAGATCCCGGATAACTACATCTGGATGACAGCGGGACAGCTCAAAGAATTCATCAAATACAACAACTTCGTCAACGTGCAGGCTCGTTGTTTATTGTCTAGTTTGAGTTTTACCTAACTAGGCACTGGCGGCTAGTTGCTAGGGACTAGATCCTAGTCGCTAGTTCCCAGAACCCAGAACCCAGAACTCAGAACTCAGAACCTAGAATTATGAAATCAATCTCTAAACACCCAGCCTCCAGCATCCAGCGCCCAGCACCTCCCCTCCGTGTCGGCGTCATGGGTTGTTCGAGTTTCGCGCGGCGGTCGATGATTCCCGCATTGCGGGAGTGCGAAGCTACCGAGCTGATTTGTGTGGCCAGCCGGACAAAAGAGAAGGCCGAAGAGGTTGCGGGGGAATTCGGCTGCGAGGCTGTCGCAGGTTATGACGCATTGCTGGTACGCGATGATATCGACGCGGTGTATATGCCATTACCGACGGGTTTGCACGAAGAGTGGTGCACGAAAGCACTGCTGGCGAAGAAGCATCTGCTGGTTGAAAAATCCTTTGCGATGGATTATGCCTCTGCTGAAGGGATGCTAGATCTGGCTCGCGAGAACAACTGTTTGATTTTCGAGAATTTCCAATTTCAGACCCATAGCCAATGGCAAACGATTAAAAGCTATATGAACTCAGACGAGTTGGGGAAGGTGCATCTTGTGCGCAGCACTTTTGGGTTTCCGCCCTTGCCGAAAGACAACTTTCGCTGGAACAAAGAACTGGGCGGCGGGGCGCTGCTGGATGCCGGGGCTTATATGACCAAGACCTCGCAATTGTTGTTTGGCACAGGACTGGAGGTGCTTGGTGCTTCTCTTCAACTGGATCCAGAGACCGGAGTCGAAATGTATGGTGAAGCGATGTTTCGCAATGAAGCCGGGCAGGTCGCGCAGGTGGCCTTTGGGTTTGATTATTTTTATCAGTGTCGCGTTGAGCTACTGGGTACGAAGGGGAAACTTTCTACCAACCGGGTGTTTACTGCTCCGCCGGGGTTTGAGCCGATCTTGCTGATTGAAAAACAGGGCGAAGCAGAAGAAGTTAAGCTCCCTGCGGATAATCATTACGTCAACATGTGGAATTGGTTCGCGGCCGAAATCCAGAGCGGCGATTTTTCCAACCATTGGAAAATCCTCCTCGATCAAGCCCGACTTCTCGAACAAATCAGGAGGCTGGGTGCTAGAGACTAGGCGCTAGTGCCTAGGGGGCTAGCACCTAGTGACTAGGATCTAGTGGCTAGGAAAAACCGGAGGGTTTGATCATGAGTGGTTATCGAGACTTGAAAGTTTACCAAGAGGCGCATCGGTTGGGGGTGGAGATTCACCGGTTCAGTCTAAAGATGCCAAAGTTCGAGTTGTACGAAACCGGCTCCCAGATTCGACGGGCATCAAAGTCTGTCTCAGCGAATATAGTTGAGGGATACGGTCGCCGGCGTTATCGGGCGGACTATGTGAAATTTCTGATCTATTCCCAGTCCTCCTGTGATGAAACCAACGAATGGTTTACCTATATTCAAGATCTCTATGTAGATCTAGCCAAGGAAGCTGAGCAGCTTTTAATCGAAATTGACGGAATTGGTCGGCAGATCAATGTATTTATCCAATCAGTGGAGGCGAGAAACTAGCAGCTAGCTCCTAGCAACTAGCCCTAAGAACCCAGTCCCCAGAAACGAGAACCTAGAATTATGAACAAACCAATTTATGTAACCCAACCGTCGCTGGCTCCGCTAGCGGAGTTTAACGAATACCTTAAGCAAATCTGGGAATCGGGAATTATGACCCATAATGGTCCACTGATGCTTCAGTTGGAAAAAGAACTCTCTGAATACGAGGGGGTACCGGACACGATCTGTTTGTCGAACGGAACCAGCGCCATGCAGCTGGCGATCCGTGCAATGGATTTGGAGGGTGAAATCATCACCACGCCATTTACCTTCATCGCCACGGCGAATAGTATTACGTGGGAGCGGTGCAAACCGATCTTTGTGGATATTGATCCGGACACGTGGAATATGGATCCGGAAAAGATTGAGGCGGCAATTACGGATAAAACATCCGCGATTTTGCCGGTGCATGTTTTCAGTGCGCCGTGCGATGTGGTGCGGATTCAGCAGATTGCGAACCAGCATGGGCTGAAAGTGATTTATGATGCGGCGCATGCCATGTGCGTAAAGGTAAACGGAAAATCAATCATGTCGTATGGCGATGTTTCTACAACTAGCTTTCATGCCACCAAACTGTTCAATACCGGCGAGGGCGGTGCCTGCTTTACCGGCAATAAAGAGCTAGCGGCACGCATCCGCCGGATGCGCTTCTTTGGTTTTGATGAGAACAAGGACGTTGTAGACGACGGCATGAATGCCAAAATGACCGAGGTGTCTGCCGCGCTTGGACTGTCCAATTTGAAATATTTGGACGAGGTTCGCAGAAACCGGCGCGAAAAATATGAGCTGTACCAGTCACTACTCGGCGGGCGTGACTTTATCACCTTCCAAAAATTTAATCCGGAGGAATACAACTACAGCTACATGCCAGTGCTGTTCGATACGGAAGAGCGGGTTTTCCAAACCTTGGAAAAACTGGCGGCGGAGAAGATCTATCCGCGGCGCTATTTCTATCCGTCGTTGCATGACATTGAGATTTTTGAAAAAACTGATTTGCCGGTCGCTGAATCGGTCGCCGCCCGGATCGCCTGCCTGCCGCTTTATAACGAGCTGGCGGAGGAGGACATCCGCAGAATCTGTCAGCTCATCGCCGAGTAGGCGTTTGACTTGTAAGCCTGCTGAACGTTTGATATGAACACAGACATGAGTCGAGAAGAACAAATTTTAACTTGGATTCGCCAGGGGCTTGATCGTTACCGAGAGGAGCTATCGGGGTGCACGGTGGTTCTCTTCGGTTCACGTGCCCGCCGAAACCACAGAGAGCGGTCTGATTTTGATATTGGTGTGATCGGCGATAAACCCCTTTTGGCAAAAGATTTTTATCGGATCGGCGACTTTCTCGAATCGCTGCCGACATTGTACCGGATTGATTGGGTCGATTTGAATCGCGCCTCGGAAAAGCTGAAAGAAAATGCATTGGAAAACGCGGCGGTACTGTATGGATAGTAAGATACTTCTTGATGATCTGAAAAACGCTCTGGCTCAATTAGAGGAAGCGCTTCGACTTCCTGTTGATAATAATGTCATCAAAGCTGGCTGCATTCAGTACTTTGAGTTCTCATTTGAACTCGCATGGAAAACAATAAAACGTTTTGCAGAAGAAGAGGGGCTTGCAGATTGCAATTCTCCGAGATCCGCTTTGAAGACAGCGTTTGGTACTGGCTGGATTGATGTAGAAGAAGTCTGGTTGGAAATGCTCCTTTCGCGGAACAAAATGTCGCATACATACAGCGCCGCAGATGCGCTGGATGTCTTTGATAAGCTTCCGGATTATGCGGAGGCTCTGCAACGGTTGGTGGAGCACCTTTCCGAGAAGGAATCATAGCTGACTTTTCCACCCGAGACGCCGTCGAGAGAGGCCGCCACTGTTGCGGCGGCAATGACAGCTAGGGAATGGCAGCCGAGTCGGCAGGCGAGCTGGTGCTTCGCGAATGTGGGGCAGTAACCGCAGGGAGCGGCCAACCTTGGACCCGAAGCGTAGCGAGAGTGCTTTTAGGTATTCCTAAAAAAAGCGATCGGAATGAGAGCGGCAAAAACTGGCGGCGGAGAAGATCTATCCGCGGCGTTATTTCTATCCGTCGTTGCATGACATTGAGATTTTTGAAAAAACTGATTTGCCGGTTGCGGAATCGGTCGCCTCGCGGATCGCCTGCCTGCCGCTTTATAACGAGCTGGCGGAGGAGAACATCCGCAGAATCTGCGGGTTGATCAGCTAAATATTGGAAGTGGAAGGGAAGAAAAATGAAACATCATAGTCACAATCCCAAATTTGAATTTGTTGTACCTCCGATGGAGTTCACAAAAGAGACCGAGAAAGAGTTGCTTCAGTATTGTCTTGGCGGAGTGCTGTACATGCCGGGCACGAAGAACATCATTGATAAAATTTTGTCGGGGAATTCTCCGTCGCCGGCGTTGGTGATGTGCTTTGAGGATGCGATTCAGGAGGAGGATCTTGGTGCTGCAGAAACAAATGTTCTGAGTCATCTCGACCGCCTTTCGGCGGCGCTGAAAAATGGGGAGATTGCACTAGAGGATGTTCCTCTGATTTTCCTGCGGGTTCGAAATGTGGATCAGTTCAAGAGCTTTTCCGCCCGGTTGACTTCGGATATGGCCTCGGTGTTGACGGGGTTTAATTTCCCAAAATTTTACAGCGACAACGCGGCGGACTATCTGGAAGAGCTGGTTTCTGTAAACAATCATCTAGGTACCAAGCTTTACGGCATGCCGATTTTGGAGGGGCATACAATTGCTTTCCTTGAAACCCGGAATCGCGAGCTGGTTGATCTAAAAGATAAAATGGCTCCGTACAGAGACTTGATCCTGAACATCCGGGTTGGGGGAACAGACTTTTCCTCGTTGTTCGGTGTCCGGCGCGACATTAACACCTCGATCTACAACATTGTGGTCGTCCGGGATTGCCTGTCTGATATTTTGAACTTTTTCAACCGGGATGAAGATGGTTACGCGATCTCCGCAGCAGTCTGGGAATATTTTTTGGCCTACAAGCAGGAGGATTTGAATGACTTGTTAAAGCGCGGAGAGCATCATTCTCTCTTTAAGCGCAACGCAATCATAAACGATGCGGTTGATGGGTTGTTGCGCGAAATCATCATGGATCGCGCGAATGGGTTCATCGGAAAAACGATCATTCACCCATCGCATTTGCGTTTTGTTAACGGCATGCAGGCGGTCACTCGAGAAGAGTATGAGGATGCCCAGCAGGTGCTCAGCACATCGGGCGGAGTTGTGAAGAGTGCAAAGGCGAATAAAATGAATGAAATCAATCCGCATCGGAGTTGGGCAAAAAGGGTTTCTCGGCGGGCGGCGGCCTATGGGGTGATTGAGAATGAGGACAGTTATCTTCCGTTGATTCTTGGTGGAAATTAGATAGCGGAAAAGAGGCATTTTTCACAACCGCTTCGCTAGAGACAGTCAGAGGAGTGCAGAGTAATAATATTAGGAATAAACGGTGTCGCTCAGCGACCGCCCTGCTGTTTGCTCTAACGACTCGTGGGAGTGGTTGTGAAAATTCTTCCATAAATTTCATAAAGGAAACCGAATACAGGAGAATAATGAAATGAAAGAAACTAGAGATTTTCTAAAAAAAATAGGCATGCCAGCCGGCGATGCCTACGATTTGCCGGATTCAAAGAAACGGTTTTCAGATGGTGCACAGTATCGCTTTGAGGTGCCTGGCATCCAGGGGCCCGGCACGATGAAAGCTCTGCTGGATGAACTGGTTGTGCTTGGTATATCCATCCACCGGGTAACCCAGACCAAAGGGATCATGATGCTTTCGGACGAAGACATTCAAAAGATGGTCGAGCTCGCTACGCAGCATCAGGTTGATCTGGTGCTGGCGATTGGTCCTCGAGCCACTTATGACACCAGCGCGTCGGTTCACACGCCCGAAGGACAGCGCATGGGCTACCGGTTGCGCGGTCAGGATCAAATCGTGCGGGCCATCGAGGACGTCAAGCGGGCAGCGAATCTGGGTTGCCGCTCTTTCTTGGTCTACGACGAAGGTTGCCTGTGGGTTTTGAACGAAGCCCGCAAGGCCGGAGAAATCCCATCGGACTGCAAATTTAAAATTTCGGCCCATACCGGACATGGGAACCCCTGCTCCGGGAAGCTGTTGGAAAGCATCGGAGCCGATTCCTTTAATCCCGTTCGTGATATTCAGTTGCAGATGATGGCGGCCATTCGTCAGGCCATTGATATCCCCTTGGATTTGCATACCGAAAACCCGGCATCTTCTGGCGGGTTTATCCGGCATTACGAAGTGCCGGAAATGATTCGTGTGGCGGCCCCGCTCTATCTAAAGACCGGTGGTTCCGTAGCTAAGACCCACAGTTGGGAATCCACCGATGCCGATGCCAAGAAGCGGGCGAAGCAAGTGATGCTCGTTAAGCGGGTGATCGATCAGTATTACCCTTCCGCGGTTTGCTCGTCCAAGGGGTCTATAAAATAATACGATCGGGAATATATGATGGATAAAATGAAACGGATACTCGGGACTATGAATTTTGGCCCTCAGGTGGATGCCGCGGGAAGCAAAGAAATGGTGCGGTGCTTTTTGGACGCCGGTCACCGTGAGTTGGATACGGCCTATGTCTACAATGGTGGCGACACGGAGCGAATCCTCGGCGCCATCTTGCCGAAAATGGCAGACGGGTCGTACAGTCTTTCCGCGAAGGTTCATCCGCGGATTACGGGAAAGCTGGATGGGGAAGCAGTGACGATGCAGTTCGAGGAGTCGCTGAAACGGCTCAATCGAGATTCCGTTGATATTTTATATTTTCATTTTCCTGATCGGGCCACTCCGATCGAAGATGCCTTGGAAACCTGTGCAAAGCTTCATGCCGAGGGAAAGTTTAAAGAGCTGGGGTTGAGTAATTTTCCGGCGTGGATGGTTGTTGATATCTGGCACCTGTGCAACGAGCGAGGATGGCCGGTGCCCAGTGTGTATCAGGGGCTCTACAACGGATTGAGCCGGAATGTGGAGAGTGAACTGTTTCCGGCGTTACGGAAACTGGATATGCGGTTCTATGCATTTAATCCTTTGGCCGGTGGATTGCTGACGGGTAAGCATGCGAACTTTAAAAGTGATCCGTCCCCGGGAAGATTTGCCCGTTTGGATAGCTATAAGAGCCGGTATTGGAAAGAATCCTTCTTCGAGGCAGTGGAGCATTTGGCGAAAAGTTGCAAAGCAGCAGGCATCAAGCCGGTGGAAGCGGCGTTCCGGTGGCTGGTTCACCACTCTTCCCTCGACTCCTCAAAAGGGGACGGGATTATCATCGGCGCATCCAGTATGGCTCAGTTTGAGCAGAACATGGATGTGATGAAACAGGATGTGCTTCCTGAAAAGGTTCTGGTGGCCTTTGATGCAGCATGGCAGGAAGCAAAGCCGGACAGCCCTGAATATTTTCGATTCTTTTAGCCACACGAGGGTTCTGTAGCAGTAGTTTGGAGAGATTTAATGTCAGTTAATCTAACCGATCAGTTTATTGATGATCTTTACGAGATGGGCAGGGCGGGCTTTCCCGATTCTGTTGTGCACCAAGCGAAGAGGTGCCTTCTGGATTATTTAGGGAGTACCTTGGCGGGTGCCCGGCTAATGCAGGAAAAGGGTGAAAAGCTGCTGGAACATATGGGCGGTTCTTGCGGTGATGCCTCCGTGATTGGGTTCGGCAGGAAAATTGGTGCTGAAAACGCAGCCTTTTTAAATGGCCTGAGCTCGCATATTGCCGAGCTAGATGATGGCGTGATTTCAGGCATTGTGCATCCGGGTTCGCCGGTTCTCTCGGCCCTGTTGCCGGTTGCTGAAAAAGAACAGGTGCAGGGTGATGCGCTACTCAAAGGCATTATTGTCGGCTACGAGGTTTCCACACGTATTGCAGATGCAATTCAGCCCTCCCATAAAAAACGGGGGTACCATGCCACCGGAACCTGCGGGAGCATCGGCGCGGCGGTGGGGATAGCAGTAATGCTTGGTTTTTCCAAGGCGCAGATGAAAGACGTTCTTTCTTCTTCGGCAGTTTCCGCGCACGGTACGCTCAAGGTGCTGGAAGATGATTCCGAGTTGAAACCTTATAATGTGGCGCAGGCTGCAATCTGTGCCGTGCTGGCGGCATCCATGGGACGCGTTGGTTTTGCAGGGCCGAACGATGTCCTTTCAGGCAAAACAGGTTTTCTTTCCATCATGGCGGATGAGGTGGATGAGGATCAGCTGAGACCGAAAGAGGGCGATGCTTTTGCCGTCGAACGGGTTTATGTGAAGCCGCATGCAGCCTGCCGTTATTGCCACCCGGCAATCGATGCGGCTCTGAAAATAAGGGCCGAACATTCGCTGCGACCAGAGAGGGTCGAATCCGTGAAGGTGGCCACCTATGAATTGGCGGTTGCGAAGCACGATCATACGGTGGTTAACAACATATCTTCAGCCAAAATGAGCATTCCATACAGTACCGCCGTGGCCTTGGTTGTCGGCAAAGCAGGAATTGGCGAGTATTCGGATGAATGCATTGCCAATCCTGAGATTGTGGCACTGGCCAAAAAAGTTGCAGTACGGGTGGATGAGGAATTGACAGCAATCTTCCCGAAATACAGTGCCGCAAAGGTCGAAATTACAACCGTGGACGGCAAGTACTTTGTAGAACGGATTGATTCACCCAAAGGGGAAGCTGAATTTCCGTTATCCGACCAGGAGATGGAAGAGAAGTGTGCTTCCTTGGCGGTGTATGCCAGAAAAACAGAGAGCGAAAGCCAGAAGATTATCCAGGCGGTTTGGAACTTGGAAAACGAGTTGCCCAGCCTGTTCGGATTGCTGTAAGCCGACCATAGAGCTGTGCATTTGGATGCAGTTAGCTATGGGGCTTGGGAGACCAAACACATAAATCAAAGAGACTTGTTATGATTGATCAGAAAAAATTTCACGAGTGTCTGCGTGATGCGGGGGTTGAGTTTATAACCGGCGTTCCAGATTCATTGCTGAATGATTTTTGCACCTATGCGGAGGCTGAGCTTCCTCGGGATCGTCACATCATTGCCGCCAATGAGGGCAATGCAATCGGTCTTGCCGTCGGCTATCATTTTTCTACGGGAAGTGTACCGCTGGTATATATGCAGAATTCCGGTATCGGGAATGCCATGAATCCTTTGCTTTCGCTGACCAGTCAGGATGTTTATTCGGTGCCATTAGTGCTGCTAGTCGGATGGCGCGGGGATCCGGCTGTCAAAGACCACGTGCAACATAAAAAACAGGGAGAGCTCACTCCTGTTTTACTGGACAACATGGACATTCCGTACCGAGTGATCGATCAAGAGGACGAAACGGCTTTTGAGGCGGTTCGCTGGGCTGTGGATACGGCTCGAAAGCAAAATAGTCCGACTGCACTTCTTGTAAAAAAAGGCATGCTTTGCAAGGCGGAAAAAAAGGATACTGATCCTGGCGACAGCGAATATGGCATGAGTCGCGAGGATGCGATTGGAATCGTTCTGAAATGCGTTCCTGAAGATGCTTTATGTGTTGCAACTACAGGCCGGGCAACGCGTGAATTGTATGAACAAAGTGCCATGCAGGGGCGTGGGCATGATAAGGATTTCTTAAACGTAGGGGCCATGGGCCACGCATCATCCATTTCCAACGGGCTGGCGTTGGGGGCAAAAAACAGGCAGGTCGTCTGCTTTGACGGTGATGCGGCGGCCATGATGCACATGGGATCGATGGTCACCTCCGGTGTGCTCGGTTCTTCAAACATGTTGCATGTTGTGTTGAATAACGGTGTACATGAGTCGGTTGGCGGGCAACCTTCCGCTGGCCATCAAATTAATTTTACGGCGATTGCCGAAAACTCGGGATATCGCACCGTGGGCAGAGCGGTGAATACAACGGCTGAGTTGGCCGATGCGGTAAAACAACTCTTAGGAAGAGGGCCGGCATTCATAGATATTCATATCCGCAAAGGCATCCGTGCAGACCTTCCTCCGCTCAAAGTGGATCATCAGGACTTGAAAAGACAGTTGATGAAAAACATCCAGCAGGGCGCTTAACCTGTTTTCAATAACGACAGGATATTTTACTATGAAGAATGATATGAACGATAAACCGGTTGCCATCGTGTTGGGCGGGACATTTCCTCACATTAGACTGATTGAGAAAAGAACTCCTAAGCTTGTTTTTAGTCGATGATGGTTTTGGGAGAAGGTTGTTGAAGGGCATTGGCGGAACAAAACAAACAATAAAGGTAAAGAATATATCATGAACCTAAAGAACAAAAAACTTCTTCTGCTTGGGGGAAGCTCAGTTTCATCTGCAGAAATCATAGAATATGCGAAATCAATGGGTGTGTACGTAATTGTTGCGGATAATCAAGAGATAAATGCAGGGAAGCGAATAGCAGACGAAAGCTGGCTAATTAGTACTCAGGACATAGAAAAATTAGCTGAAATTTCAGCTGAGGTTGGAATAGATGGCGTGTTTGCAGGGGTGAGTGAGTTTAATTTAGAATGCGCGATGACAATTTGCCGTCGTCTTGGTTTGCCATTTTATGCGAATGAACAGCATTGGGATATCTGTAAAAATAAAGATAAGTTTAAAGATTATTGTCGCCTAAATTATGTACCCACAGTAAGGGAATACGCTTTAGGGGAATTAGACAAAACGGAGTTTGGGTATGACGTGCAATATCCGGTTGTAATTAAGCCGACGGATGGTTCAGCTGCCGATGGAGTCTGCCTGTGTGTGAACGAGAAAGAGCTGAGAGAAGCGTACCCTAAGGCTTTATCGTTTTCAAAAGCAGGTAAAGTCTTAGTTGAAGAGTATGTAACCGGAATGGAAACGGTTGCTTATTATGCCATTAAAGATGGAGAAATGAGTCTTTCTTCAATGGCTGATAAGTATTTATGCAGTGAGGGAAAAGGGTCTACCCCTTTACCCGTTGCTTATGTATATCCATCACGCTTTCTGAATCGGTATGTAGAACAGGTGGATAAGGCGGCAAGACGAATGTTTTGTCAAATGGGGATTAAAAATGGTGTTTTGGGTATTCAAGGGTTTTATACAGGAGAGCGATTCGCATTTTTTGAGATGGGATATCGCTTGGGTGGTACTGCTCAATACCGTTATACAAGAATACTTAATAGAATTAACAGTATGGAAATGATGGTGAACTATAGTTTGACGGGAAAAATGTGTGGATATAATTTGTCTTTGGACAATCCTTATTTTAATAAATGTTGTTGTACTTTCTCGTTGTTATCGCACGAAGGTAAAGTTGCGAAAGTTCTTGGGTTAGATATAGTCAGGGCACTCCCGGGTGTAATAAAAATTGAACAACGTTATCTGGAAGGAGATTGGGTTGCAAAAAGTGGAACAGTTAGGCAAGTGACTCTTCGTTTTAACCTTGTTGAAGAGACGAGAGAGAAGATTGTAGAAACAATGCGATATATTCAGAAAGTTGCAGACGTAATCGACGCAGAGGGGAAGAGCATGCTCTTCCATCCATTTAATTGTCATAAACTATTAGAGTAAATTAAATGCTTATGAGTGATTAAGAATTATTACACTATTGATATGAATATTGAGAAAAATAGTATGGTCATCATGCAAACCTATTTCCCCCTGTATATCGGCTACTTCTTGTTCATTAAGGCCGCTTGCCGATTCGTTGTGTACGATTATGTCAATTTTATGAAATAGGATGGATCGCACGCAATAGAATATTGCTGAATGGGAGTGAACATCTATGCCGCATTCACATAGATTTTTATTCAGCAGGCCAAAGTACTTTACGCCGCTCTTCTCGGGGCGTTGCCAAAAACAGTAGAGCCGATGGGAGTTCCGATAATTTATAAGGATCAGGAGACGCTTTTCCCAAGATTGTGTCAGAAAAGGTATTCTGTCCTGAGCATTGGAAATTGTGCCTGAAGAGTTTGAGGGTTACCATCAATTGAGTTGAAAGATGTTAATCGTTTTGTGTGAGCAAACGGGTAAATGGCCAGCAATTAGAGTGGTTCACTCCCCTTTTGAGAGAAAATGTATGAAATTAGCAATTATGCAACCGTATTTTTTACCATATATTGGCTATTTCCAGCTAATGAATATAGTCGATAAGTTTGTAATATATGACAATGTTCAGTTCATTAAAGATGGCTGGATCAATCGCAACCGTATTCTTGTGAATCAACAGGATAAGATGTTCACATTGCCCCTTAAGAAAGACACTTATACGGTGCTAATTAATGAGCGATTTTTAGCAAAGGAGCAATGGCGTAAGGAACAACGGAAGCTGATTATGCAGATTGAGCAGAATTATCGAAAAGCCCCATGTTATAGAGAAGTGTATCCGATCATTGTTGATTGTATCCAAAATGATTCCGAACGCCTCGTTGATTTAATTGAGTATGCTTTGCGTCAGTTGAGGGTTTATTTGGGAATAAGTTGTGAGTTGATACTGTCTTCGACATTGAATGTTGATCAGTCCTTGGCGGGACAGGGTAAAGTTTTAAGCATTTGTAAGGAGATGGGTGCAACGCAGTATATTAATGCGATCGGTGGGGTGGATCTTTACAATAAGAAAACATTTCGAGACCAGGGGATTCAACTTTCATTCATAAAGTCTAAAGAAATTGTCTACCCGCAATTTAAAAATGAATTTATGCCCTGGTTGTCAATAATTGATGTGATGATGTTTAACCCTGCTGAGAAAATTCAGGAATATTTGAACAGGTATGAACTAGTTTGATAAATTTAATACGGGAGTGTAATGAAAAGCTATAACACGCCAATTAATGCTGATGAGGTCGCTAATATTGTGGCTGGTGATCGACTTTTACTTTCTGGAGTTATTTGTACCGGTCGAGATGTTGCTCTTCCGAAGCTCGTTAAAATGATTGAATCCGGTGGGCTGGAAGCGGCTGGAATTGATCTGGAAGGCGCGGTTATTTTCCATACGGCGGTGAGTCCGGCCGGAGTCGGCCCGACATCTAGCAATAAGTTTGATATCCAAAGCACGATTCCCGCTCTTTCGCAAGCCGGAGTGAAGATTCACCTTGGAAAGGGACGGCTCAGCCCAGAAACAATCGCGGCTCTGAAAGAGAACAACTCTGTCTTTGCGGTGATTCCCCCCGTAACTGCACTGCTCGAAAGTAAAATTCTTGAGCGAAAAGTGGTGGCATTCCCTGAGGAGGGCATGGAGGCGTTTCACCAGCTTCGTGTAACCGGCTTCCCTTGTATTATTGCGGTGGCCCATGGCGAAACGATCTATGGGGATTAGGTGATTCGGGATTAGAGATTTGTTGCATTTGGGGATTCGGGATTGGTTGCATTAGGATCTCAATAAAACAAGTTAACTGATAAAACTAAGATGACCGAATTTAGAACGTTTGAAGATCTTGAATGCTGGCAGGCTTGCCGGGACGTACATGTGTTTACGGTTAGGGTGATTGTTCCAATTCTTCCGAAAGAAGAAAGATATCGGTTAGTCGATCAGTTGCTTCGAGCCAGTCGCTCCGGTACAGCGAATGTCGCCGAGGGGTATGGGCGTTTTCACTATTTAGACACCGCTAAATTCTGTAGCAATGCCCGAGGGTCTGTGTATGAGGTTTTGGATCATCTGATAACAGCAGAAATAGAAATGTTAATTTCAACCGAGTTGCTAGCCCGTGGCCGAGAAAAAGTTGAAGCAGCTATTCGTCTTTTAAACGGCTATATTCATTACCTTCAGGATAAATCCAAAAAGGACTCCAAATAATACCAATTCATAATGCAACTAATGAACCCGATCCCTAATCCCCAATCCCAATGAAACAAATTGCTGACATCATAAAACAGGGGGAGTCGGAGACAGTTGAGTTCAAAACGTCTTTCGGAAAAGACGTGATTGAAACCGCCGTTGCCTTTGCGAACACCGGCGGTGGAGCGATCCTGATCGGTGTTTCAGATGGCGGAGATATTGTTGGAACAACCTGCGGTGTCGAATCGCTTCCGGTCTGGGCGAATGAGATCAAGCAGAATACTTCACCATCGATCATTCCAACGATTGAGC
>Ga0307990_1002486_pt1 | contig 14712 bp, 12 predicted proteins | sample EllFjometagen129_FD_203168 | JGI IMG/M metagenome (GOLD analysis project Ga0307990, IMG submission 203168) | Marine microbial communities from Ellis Fjord, Antarctic Ocean - #129 | ecosystem: Environmental > Aquatic > Marine > Unclassified | place: Southern Ocean | collected 2014-10-08
CTTTCTTTGTATTGCCCATAACACCTCACTAAACCCACCGGTACGTTTATTTCTGTTATATCTTCATTTGTTGATTTCATCATAAGTCAATGTTATCCAACGGATTAACGATTTTATCCAGCCCTTTATTAGTAATATGTGTGTAAATCTCTGTTGTCTTAATTGATGCATGACCTAATAAATTTTGTATATATCTTAAATCTGTTCCTTGTTCTAATAAATGTGTCGCAAACGAATGCCTTAATGTGTGCATGGTTGCATTTTTTTGTATTCCTGCTTTTTCAACAGCCCTACGCATTATCTTTTGCATGCTCGTTGCTGCGTAAACTCCCCCAAATTGTCCTTCAAAAACTAATCCCTTAGGTTCGTATATAATATAATACTCCTGCAAATATAATAATATTTTTTGCGATAACAAAGTGATTCTATCCTTTTTTCCCTTTGCTCCCCTAATGTTTATAATTCTTCGATCAATATCTATATCAGAAATTTTTAATTTTTGCAATTCGCTTAAACGTAAACCACCCGAATATGCTAACATTAACATGCATTTATGCTTCAAATTCTCTGTTACTTTTATAAGTTGAGATACTTCTCCAATATTTAAGACTACTGGTAATGTCTTCTCCGTTTTAGGCCTTTCTACAAAATAAAACTTCCTACTACCGCCTAGCACTTTTTCATAATAATATTTTATCGCATTCACAGATTGATTTTGATATGATGTAGAGACTTTACGCTCCATAACTAGATAACGTAAAAACTCCAATACAGCTTTCTCCGAAATATCTTTCGGATCTTTAGAATTATGATAATTTATAAACTCCTCAAACATGCTTATATACGTCTTTATGGTATTTTCACTATATCTTCGTAATTTTAAATTATCAATATATTCTTTAGGACAATTTCTATAATTAATAACATCTTCAGGTCCTAATCGTCTTTGTTGTTTCTTATATTCACGATCAAAATATTTTACTACCCATCCGTTTTCATTACAAAAATTCTGTAAGTCATTTAATATATCTTCACGGTGTATAACTGTCCACCAACCATTCGTAGAATCCCAAGAACTGTAGGGCATTTTCTTAATTTTGCTTTTTAATTCAGAATTGTACTTGAAAATCAACTTTAACCTACCTGTTATATGCTCATAAATATGTAATTCTGTTTTTCTTAAATTTGAAGATGATGTCGATAATTGAGATTCTAATTTATCATCTATTTTTATCCTGCTTCCAAAATATTTAGTTATTTTATAATCATTCTCTTCTGTATTACTTATTATCCATCGTAAATTTTGTGTGTCCCAATTGCAATATAAAAGTGTTTTTATAAATTCAATATCCTTATCATTTCTCTTCAACTGTAATATAATCTTACTTTTTGTACTGAACTTTAACACTTCAGACAAATTTACTAAACTAAGCTCCTTTTTAGGCTCCTTTTCGACAAGTTCTGGAAATAATTCTTTAAGTTTTTCAATACTTTCACTATTATCTGGAAAATGCCAAACCTTCTTTCTTGAACTCCATTTTCTGCCAGTAATAGATTTTAACTTCTTGACTATCTCATTGTCAAACGGCAAATAGGCTGCAATTCGTCTTTCTTCATTGTGTAAAATTTGCTTTATCATAATTGTGAAGTGCGTTTATTTGACAAATATAAGAAATAAACACACCATACAAAAAACAACTGCCCTATGAATTCTAAAGGCTAAAAACCATCCATTTTTCAATATTTCACTCAAATATAAGCAACTTTAAGCGACCTTTTGTGATTTACACAAAGTATTATTGATAAATAATGCAAAAAAGATAATAGCTTAAAATGGATGATATGAGGTTTTATGAGATGGAATTTAGCAAGTCGTATGATTTGTTTCAATGTTGGGTTTCTCTCGTTTTTTCAAATTTGCTAATTAGAGATTGATCAATATCTACTTCAGCCGCAACTTTTCGTAAAATCATTTCTTTTTTCTCTCTTGCAAATTTCAATGTATCGCCTAGTGTTTTCATTAGTCAAAAATGTTTTAGACAAATAATGTCCAAAAATCGCAAATGGTTTTCGAATTACAAGTTCAATTCTCGAATATTTTTAAAATAAATCAAAATAATCAATGTTTTCTCAAAACAAACTTTCACTCCCCGACAACCCAACTCACAACATCTCCATCCTTTGTTACTCGATAATTAAGCGTTTTTTCTTCGTGCTTTGTGTTCACATGCACTGTTTGGTGCATTTTGTCAATAGCGAGAATTTGAATCGTTTCTCGAAAATTCACATGGGAATTATCCCATTTATAAACCGCTTCTTTCACTGACCAGAATAAATTATGCAGCATGACATCATCCATGGCAAGCTGTTTTTCCTTGGCAGTTAAGTATTTGTCCCGCACACGAAACGCTCTTTCCGAAATGCGTTCAATATCTAGCCCACAGTGAGTTTTACTGATTGCAAGTCCTGCATAATTTGCATTGTGGGAAATACTGAGATGCATATCGCCAGATAAATGAGGTTTCTGCCCGCTATAAAAAATGGAATCAGTAATGCCGATTTCCCGCAAAATGTATCGAATTGTTAAATATTCTTTTTTTCGTTGGAGATGTTGAAGTGCCGAGATTTCTGTGAGTTCAACTTCCGTTAGAAAATCGTTTTGACTTAAATCTTCTGTTAATTGACAGATATAAACTTGAGTCACAGAATCTGCATATACTGTAATGACATCCATTATTTCCAGGCGGTAGTTTCCATCAAATGCACAATGTCTTTACGGATATAATCAATAACCGGAGCCAAACTGTCTTTGTTGGGTCGTGTGTTGAAATATAATGCACCGCGTAAAAAGTGCTGCAAACTGTCCGTCATGTAAAACTGAACGGGAGATGCAACATTGCCTGTTAAATTATATATAATTCCGTATGCATTCAGGCTGTCATTATCAAAGGATAATTCCTTAATTGATTCTGCTTTCACCGTGTGTTGATAGGCAAATCCTCTTGCATCTTCTGTCATATCCACCAAATTATTATCCATAGCTTTATAGGTCAGATAAATCGTTGCGTCATGCACCGGATAGTGGATGTTTATCCAACAGGGATTTGGGTCTTCGCCCGGATAAATGACACTCTGTTCCGCATATTCAAACCGATACGGGCAATCTCCGTCATAGCTTCTGTATGCCTTGTCTGCAAAATCAATTCGGAAATAGGCATAAGGTTTTGGGCTTGATTTCTTGTCTTTGCAGGATTGTAAACCCACACTAAAAACCAGTAGTAGCATGATGATAAATAGAAATCGTTTATTTTTTTTCATGGACTTTTTTTACTTCTATCGTTTTTATTCTGCGATTATCAACAGAGGTGACTTTAAACTGGAAATCGGCAAACTCAATAATTTCATCTGTAGAGGGCATTTCCCCGAGAATTTCAAGAACTAAGCCGGCCAGTGAATCGGCATCACCACGGATTTCATTGAAAATATCAAAATCACACTGCATTATTTTGCAAAAATCATTCAAACTGACACTTGCCGTAAACTCCCAGATGTCATTTTTTTGCTGACGGTAAGGAAGGGCTTCATGGTCGGATTCATCTGAAATCTCGCCAACAATTTCTTCCAAAATGTCTTCCATCGTAACAAGACCGCTGCTGCCGCCATATTCATCAATGACGATTGCCATGTGGATCTTTTTCTGCTGAAACTCTTCCAGTAATTCTGAAATTTTCTTAAACTCAGGGACAAAATAATGCTCCCTGATTAATTTTTGCCATGAAAAACTCGTTTTGTCTTCAACTTTAAGATATGGCAGTAAATCTTTAATGTATAAGATCCCTTTAATATGGTCAAAATTCCCTTGGTAAACCGGAATTCGGGAATATCCTGAATCAACAATGATAGAAATGACGGTATTCAATTTATATTTAATGTCCAGCGCAACTACATCTACTCGGGGACGCATGATTTCACGTACTTGAATATTGCTGAATTTCACAATCCCTTCAAGCATGGTTTTCTCTTCAGATAAATCTTCCGAGGCCATCTCAATTGCATGAGACAACTCGTCCATACTCAAATTTTGACGCCGCTTTTTCAGGCGTTTATTGATGAGGTTTGTACTGCTTATTAGAATATTGCTTAATGGCGAAAAGATTTTGCTTACAAAACGTAGTGGCCGAGCCATCCGCAAAGCATGCTTCATTGGAAACTGATTTGCATAAACTTTTGGCATTAGTTCCCCAAACAGCAATAACAAAAATGTCAAAACAACAACCTGAATTAAAAACTTGATGGCTGTGGATTCAATCGCAATGAGCAAAGGCTGCGTAATGTAGGTTGAAATAATAATAATTGTTACATTAATAAAATTATTTGCAACTAATATCGTAGCCAAAAGTTTTTCCGGATTGCGTAATAGCTCCAATGCAATTTTTGATGACTTTGTGTTTTTTTCAGCTAAATCCTGTTTGTGTGTTCCGGTTAGTGAAAAATATGCGACTTCAGACCCTGATATCAGAGCCGAAAAAAATAACAGTAAAATAACTGCTGCGCTGCCAATTATTATTTCCATGGTTTATTCGTAATTAAAATGGCAAACCATCGTCTTCAGCACCGTCGTCGGTAGTAAACGGATCTTCGTTTTCTACCGGATTGGCTTCGTTTCTTGGTTTGTCGTATTGCGGTGCACTTGTGTTTTGGTCATTTTCCTGCGTATTGTTGTAATCAGAATTGCTGCCTGAACCATCACGTTTGTTCAAAATTCGAATGGTGTTGGCAACTATCTCAGTGATATAGCGTTCCTGACCATTTTTGTCTTCGTATTTACGGGTTTGAATTTTCCCTTCAACAAAAACCAATTGTCCTTTACGGATATTGTTTTCAACGTATTGTGCTGTGTAGCGCCAGGCAACAATTTTATGCCATGTTGAGCGTTTTTCCCATTCCCCGTCTTTACGTTTAAAGGACTCATCTGTTGCAAGTGAAAATTTTGCCACGGCAACATCCGGTTTAATATAATTTACTTCAGGATCCTTCCCAATATTTCCAACTAAAATTACTTTGTTTATCATAATGATTAATTTATTTATTTGTAAAAATTTATTTATTGAACGAGTGTCATTTCATCAATTAAATGTGTGGCTCCTGCGAATTTGTCGATAATAAATAACGCATAACGCATGTCCAAACTAATGTTGCGACACATGTCAGGGGCGTACATTAAATCACTCATAGTGCCTTCCCAGTTGCGATCAAAGTTGATGCCTATAAGATTGCCTTCCGCATCAATCACCGGGGAACCGGAATTCCCGCCTGTGGTATGATTCGTTGCAATAAAACAAACCTGAATCTGCCCGTCCTCATTGGCATATTGCCCAAAATCGCTTGTTTCGTAAAGGCTTCTTAATTTGTCCGGAACATCATAATCATAAATTTCGGGATTGTCTTTTTCCATAATCCCCTCTAAAGTGGTGAAATGAAGGTATTCTACGGCGTCACGCGGGAAATAATGATCCACTTGTCCGTATCCGACGCGCAATGTGAAATTTGCATCCGGATAAAAGATTTTATCATCTCGAAATTCCATTTGAGCCTTCATGTAAATTCTGTCAAGACTGTCAATTACTGTATGGTGCTTGTTATAAACAGGACTTAATTCAGACAAATAAATTTGAACGAATTCCTGATACAAGCTGTAAATTGGGTCTTTTTCTAATTTCTTGAATTTCCCTTTGTATCCATCTAAAAAATCCATGAAATCGGCCTCGTTGGCAAGCAATGATTTTTTAAACATTTTATCAATGCTTTTGTCCAGTCCTTTTTTCTCAATATCCAACATGATTTCCGGCCAATAGCTTTTTTCAATTTCCTGCATGTAGTATTCAATCAAGGTTTTTGTAATTGCTTTGGCAGTTTCCTGATGATAATCTTTATAAAATCCCTTTGCTTTGGATTCAAGACTTTCTACTGTCGTTTGAATTCGTTCTTCGGGCGCATCATTTTTTGAATATTGGATTAAGCCCCTGCTGGATGACGCCAAATTGATAAGCTCCATGCCATTCAGTGCTTCAACAACAGCTGTCATAATGCGTTCAGTTGGGATAAGTGCATCATATTCAGTTTCATAAATTTCGATTAATCCGTCATATTTTCCACCTTCTGCCCAAGCTTTGAATTCTGCTTCTTCATTTTGTTTGCGTTCGACGGCATTCAAACGTTTTAATCCGCGATTTTCTCCAATCCATTTTTTCCAGCCGTTAGAAACACGTGCCGCTTTCGATGCATATTGGATTCTAATTAATGGGTCAGATTCCATCGCAGCTTTCATTATATACAGAATTTTTGTGCGCATGGCGATACGCACCGGATTATTCACGTTCATTGTCATATCAACTTTATAACTGGGTACGTATTGTTCTGTGCTTCCGGGATAACCAAAAACCATAGTAAAATCGCCGGGTTCAATACCCTTCAGTGAAATCGGAAAATGTCGTCCGGGGTTCATTGGTACATTCAGATCTGAATATTCTGCCGGATTTCCGTCTGGGGCAGTATAAATGCGAAATAACGAAAAATCGCCGGTATGACGAGGCCACATCCAGTTGTCTGTGTCACCACCAAATTTCCCGATGGCGGAAGGAGGAGCTCCTACCAAACGAACATCTTTGTACACCTTATTCAAAAACATAAAATACTGATTCCCATGGAAAAACGGCTTGATACGAAGTTCATAATCATTATCTTTCCCGTTTTCTTCAATCAGGCTATTCATGTTCTTATCAATGAGAATTTGGCGATTTTTCTCTGTCATATCTGCAGTAATATCTTTCAAAACGGCTGCTGTCACATCTTCCATGCGAATAAGAAAACGTACTTCAAGCCCTGGATTAGCAAGTTCTTCTTTTTTTGACATGGCCCAAAATCCGTCGGTCAGATAATCGGTTTCCAAACTGCTGTGACTTTGAATGACACCAAATCCGCAGTGGTGGTTTGTAATTAATAGCCCTTGGTCAGATATTAATTCACCGGTACATCCGTCGCCAAAAATCATGACGGCATCTTTCATGCTGCTTTGATTGATGCTGTAAATGTCTTCTGCACTGAGTTTAAATCCCAGCTTCTGCATGTCTTCAATGTTATACTTTTCTAATAACATGGGAATCCACATTCCCTCATCTGCGCTTGCAGTCGTCTGGAAAAGCATCAAAATTCCCAGTAATAAACTAAATCCTAATCGTTTCATATCTTATTTTTGTTTTATTCGTTGTACTAATTTTTCATACAATGCGTGGCTTGGTAAACCAACTACATTAAAATAACTGCCTTCAATGTGTTCAATGCCAATATAGCCAATCCATTCCTGAATTCCGTATGCTCCAGCTTTATCAAAGGGACGATATCGTTCAATATAATTTCGGATTTCATCATCGCTGATTGCAGCAAAACGAACCTTGGTTTCTCCGTGAAAGCTTTCACATGAATTTTTATCTCTGAGACAAATTCCAGTAATTACGGAGTGGGTTTCCCCTGAAATTCGCTTTAGCATCTGAAAGGCATCCGAATATCCATCGGGTTTGCCTAAAATAATATCGTCGATGGTTACAATGGTATCGGCAGCAATAATTATTTCCGTATCATACTTAATTTCTGTCCAGAGTGCTTTTTGTGTGGCAAGATATTCGGCAACTTCTTGGGGCGAATAATTCTCAGGATAGCTTTCCTCCTCCAGCGTGGATCGTCGTAAAACAAATTGTAACCCCATCTCACGTAAAATTGTTTGCCTGCGCGGGGAACGGCTTGCCAGTACAAATTTATAGGTTTTGTTTAATGTTTCAATCATATTATGAAATCGTGATATTTAAGAAAATTATCAAACTAAACAAAACACCCAGGAGCATTAATAGCTGAATCGTGGAAATGATTTGTTTCAATTGCCGACTTTTTTTTGCCTTGTGAATGCTTAACGCAAGAAAAAACAAAGGAACAATCAGGAAAATACTAAGGTAAATTACACTGATTATATTATGTTGTATTGCCGGGATATTTCGTAAATAAACAAACCATGAAGTAATAATGAAAAGTCCTGTTAACAATAGTGTCAGACTACTAATGCGGCGTGCCAATTGTTTTCCGTAAACAATTGGTATGGTCTTACTTCCGGTCTGATAATCTCCTCTGAAATCTACAATATCTTTAATAATCTCGCGTGCCAAGTTCAACAAAAAGGCCGCAACGCTGAATCCCAGACTCAAAATCATGAGATGATGGTAGATTTTTGAAGGAAATGCCTGTGTATAATGTGATTTAGCAAATACAAATTCAGTTAACCAAGGTAAAAATGTGATGCCGGCAATTAAAAGGGAAATAATAATATTTCCAATGAGCAGTCTGCGCTTGAAATACCCCGAATATAGATAGAATATGATACTGATAAGGATAAAACTTAAGCCATACCAAAAATGTCCGGACAAAGCGCACAGATAAAAGCCGACAATAACACCAATAAAGCTTAATACAGAGTGTAAAATAATAGCAAAACGGCGATTTATGATTGTCCCAACGATAACATCATTGGGTCTGTTCATTAAGTCGGACTTTCGGTCAAAATAATTGTTAATAATACTGGCTGCACCGGTAATCAATAATACAGAAAATACCATTAAGCTAAATTCAAAATGTGAACTTATTAATGAATAACCATCCATACCGAGAATCGGTTCCAGCATGAAATAGCGCAAGCTATACATAATGCCGGCAATAATCAGCAAATGGCGAAGCCGTATTAATCGAAGATATTTCATTGGTTATACCAAGTGTTTTGTGTTTTCATAACTTGTGCAATCACATCCCGCACGCAGGCATCTCCTCCGTTTAATCCAGAAATATATAAACTGATTGCTTTGACATCTTCTGCCGCATCTGCCGGACAACATGCAACCGCACATGCTTTCATTACTTCAATATCCGGCAAATCATCACCCATATATAGCACTTGCGATGCTGAAAGCTTGTGCTCTGCCAGAAAATGTTCGAAATCTTTCATTTTATCATTCGAGCGGATATACACTGAATGAACACCCAAATTCAAAAAACGTTTTGCAACGGCTTCCGATTTTCCTCCTGAAATGATACCTAGTATATATCCTTCTTCTTTGGCGCGTGACAAAGCAAAGCCGTCCTTTACATTGGTTGTGCGACCAAGCTCTCCATCCGGCAAAATGGCAACCTTCGATGTGGACAGCACACCGTCAACATCAAACACAAATGCTTTTATCTGCCTGAGACGCTCCTTAAAGTTTAAATCATTTATTTTACTCATCGGTGTCCGTTTTCTTTGATTCAAAGATACGATTACTCATGAATTTATACAATTCTGCAAGGCTTTCATTTTGTTTTAATTCATTCAGATGCTTTTTCATTGTCCCTTTGTCATTGCGAATAGCCGGCCCGGTTTGAGTTTCTTCAGGATTTCCTGCGCGAATTGCCTGCTCTGCGGTTTTGCGAATTAAAGGAGCAAAAACATCAAAATTAATCGGCATATCCTTAATCAAGTTATGCGATATGTGATACATATGATTCGTGAAATTGCAGGCAAATACTGCAGCTACATGAATACGAAGCCGCATTTCCGAATCTGCATCGTAAACCTTATTGCTTAATTGTGATCCGATGTTTCCTATCCGTTCATTCGACTCCTCTCGATTGCCTTCAATGAAAAGCGGAATTTCTAAAAAATTAGTAAAATCTGCCTTTTTGAAACTTTGTAATGGGTATAAAACTCCATAATAATCGCTGTATTCGGCAAAAATTTCTGCGGAAACACTGCCTGCAGTATGAATAAGTAACCGGTTTTCAAAATTTACTGATTGCAATAAAGGTTTAATTGCATCATCGGATACAGAAAAAATAATCGTATTACATCTGCGGTCAAATTCTGATATTTGACTACTGTAATTGGCCTCCAATTTTAATGCTAATGCTTTTGCATTGTTAATGTTACGACTTATCACCTGGACAATCTCAATTCCTTTTTGTTTTAGATTGATACCGAGGTTTGTTCCAACATTTCCACTTCCAACTAAACAAATTTTTTCTGTCATACAACTAAAATAAAACTTTTTGCATCTATAAATACAGGGCTTTCAGTCGTGAATTTACGACAAAATTTTTAACTTTAGGTCAAAATTACCTGATATTATGAAAATACTAAGATTATTTGGGGTGAGTTGTTGCTTTATAATGCTTTTTTTATCGGGAGTATATGCGCAGTCTCAACAAATTCAATCAAAAATTCAGGAGCGCGGTGAGGCTGTCGTGATCATTGATGATTATGATAAAAAACTATTGCCTTTTATTGCGAAAAATGCAAGCATTGATAAAATTTCAGAAAATAATTTAATTCTTTATCTCAATAATGCGCAATTTCAAAAAATGACGGCGTTTGAATTAAATATGCAACTATATGCTCCTTATTACGATGGCGTTAGAGCACTGACAATGGCAAATAGCCTCGCTGAAATGGAAAATTGGGATAAATATCCAACCTGGGATGTGTTTCAGGATATGATGATTGGTTTTGCCAATGACTATCCCGAACTTGCATCCCTGGATACCATTGGTTTTTCCATTGAAAATCGTGCAATTCTTGGGCTGAAAGTTTCCGATAATGTGGCGGTGGATGAAATTGAACCGGAATTTTTCCTTGTCGGACAAATTCATGGCGATGAAATCGTTTCTTATATCCTTACACTTCGTGTGATAGATTACTTGTTGACAAATTATGGTGATGATGCGGAAGTGACAAATATGGTGAATGAAATGGAGATTTGGTTTGCGCCAGCATCAAATCCCGACGGAACCTATGGAAACAATGAAAACGATATCAGTAATTCAACACGATACAATGCTGATGGTGTGGATTTAAATCGAAATTATCCTGATGCTGAAGAAGGAGATAGTCCCGATGGAAATCCGACCGCGATTGAAAATCTGGTAATGATTGATTTCGCTGCAGAGCGGCATTTTGTGATGTCTGCAAATTCACATTCAGGAGCTGAGCTGGTGAATTATCCATGGGATACATGGGAAACACTACATGCTGACGATGATTGGTGGTATGAAGTATCCAGAGCATATGCCGACGATGTGCATGCAAATGCCCCTTCAACTTATTTGGATGGATATGATGACGGAATCACCAATGGATATCAATGGTACTCAATCAGCGGAGGAAGGCAGGATTACATGAATTATTTCAGAAATTGTCGTGAAGTGACGCTTGAATTGTCAAATGAAAAATTATTGGATGCCGAACTTCTGCCAGATCATTGGGTTTACAATAAAGATGCCTTGCTCGGATATATTCAGCAAGCCATGGAGGGGGTGCACGGAATTGTAACCGACAGTATTACCGATGAACCACTTGAAGCTACTGTATTTATTGAAAATCATGACATTGATAATTCGCAGGTATATTCCAAATTACCAAATGGTGATTATCATCGCTTGTTGAAAGCTGGGGAATGGGATTTGAAATTCTCTGCCGAGGGATATAAAAGTAAAACAATCACAGTAAATCTTGCACAGGATGAACGTATTGATTTGAATGTGGAATTAGTGTCTTTGTCTGAACTGCCGCCAACTGTAGAGTTTTTTGCAAGCAGCACAGCAATTAATTGCAATCCTGAAGTGCAGTTTTTTAATGAATCCGAAGCTGCCGGTGACTTGAGTTTTGCATGGGATTTTGGAGATGGAAATCAATCAAATGAAGAAAATCCGATGCATACTTACATGCAAAACGGAAATTATACGGTGAGTTTGTTTTTAAGCAATGAAAACGGAAGTGACGAAATCGTGAAAACAAATTATGTACAGGTACAATTGGTTAGTTTGGATTCTGTAAATTCTGCAGCGATTTGTTCTACATCAAACGGAAGCGTAGATTTGGCAGCTTACAGCGCAGGTGATATATATTGGTATGAAAATCTTACGGATGAAACCCATATTGCCACCGGTGAAACCTTTACGACACCGAATTTGAATGAATCTTACACCTATTACGCACAAGCGGTTTTTGAAGGGGAGATAAATTATGTCGGTGAGCCGGATAACAGCGAAGATGGTGATTACGATAATACTGAATCAATGCACTATCTGATTTTTGATGTGCTTGATAACTGTATCTTACAGGAGGTTACGGTTTATACAGAAAATTCAGGCGAACGTGCAATTTATTTACGAAATAGCAGCGGTGAAGTTTTACAGGAAACTACGGCGAATATCGATGCTGGTGAACAAACCATTGCATTAAATTTTGACTTGCAAGCCGGAGAAAATTATCAACTTGCAGCCTCTGTAAATTCCGGATTGTTTAAAGGCAGATTAACATGGACGAGCGTCTTTGGTTATCCTTACGAAATTGAGAGTTTAATATCAATTAAAGATTCTGATGCCGGTGTTGGTTGGGGCTCATCCGAACAAGTTTATCCCTATTTCTATAACTGGAAAATTAAAGCCTCTAATTGCATGACAGAAAGAATGCCGGTGTATGCAATCATTGGTGATGCTCCAAGCGTTGACTATTCATATGAAATGGATGGATTAAGCGTCGCCTTCCAAAGTCATTCCACATATTACACAGAAATCCTTTGGAATTTCGGGGATGAAAACTTCAGTACAGAAATAAATCCAACACATGTGTATGCGGAACCCGGTGAATATAATGTTACTCTTATTGCAACAAGTGATTGTGGTGAAGCCGTCTTTTTTCATGTATTATTTTTATCAAATGCATTGTTTGAAAATAATGATGAATCGGAGTGCCAAATATTCCCTAATCCGGCAAGTAATCAGCTTACCATTCAATTTCAGCATCCCGAAAATTATTCCATGCTTGAGTTGGTCGATGTGACAGGAAAAATAATAAAACAACAATCGGTTGTAAATCAGAAGGTAAGGCTTTCTGTTTCCGATTTATATAGTGGAATTTATAGTGTTCGCTTTATCCGCAAAGATGGGGGTGTAGCGCATCAAAAAATAATGATTAAACATTAAGTCATATGAAATTAAGAATTTTACTGCCAATTCTATTATTGCTTTCAGGAAGCTTTGTTTTTGCACAAAATCAAACGTCACTGGAATTTGCAAATCAAAAACTTGAAGAACGTGGAGAGTTCTTCTTTCACTTTACCTGTGATGATACGGAATCTTTACAGGAATTAAATCAAATTCTTTGGATTGACAAAGTCGTAGGCTCCACAATATATGCCTATGCTTCGCCTGATGCATTTCAGCAATTTTTGACTTATAACCTAAAATTTGCACCAGTAGCGTCATATTATGATCAGTCAAAAGCGTTGACTATGGCAACTACTACAGCCCAAATGGCAAATTGGGATCGATATCCAACCCATGCGGTATATTTGCAAATGTTAGACGATTTTGCTACCAATTACCCGAACCTTTGTCAGGTGGACACCATTGGATATTCTGAAAATGACCTGCCAATTAAATCGCTTGTTATTTCCGATAATATCGGAACTGATGAGGATGAACCAGAATTCTGGTGGAGTGGAACAATGCACGGAGATGAGACCTTAGGATATGTTTTATTACTTCGCATGGCTGATTATTTGCTCTCTAATTACGGAACGGATGCTCAGGTAACAAACCTTGTTAATGAAATTGAAATTTATATAAATCCTCTGGCAAATCCGGATGGAACTTTCAATAATTCTGCAGGGCTGGATAATGTATCCAATTCAACCCGTGCAAATTCGAATAATGTTGATTTGAATCGTAATTTCCCAACCGTAAATGGTGACACTTATACGTTACAAACTGAAATTACTTCCATGATGGATTATGCGACAGACAAAGATTTTGTGATGTCGGTGAACACACATGGTGGCATTGAATTGATAAATTACCCTTGGGATGCATGGCAAAGTTGGGAAAACATTCATCCTGATAATGATTGGTGGGTTCATGTTGGATTTGTGTATGCTGACCAAGTTGAAATTGATGCGCCCGCAAGCTATTTTGAAGGCCCCGGAAGTATGAATTATGGTGATTACAATGATTCCGGAGTAACCCATGGGGCTGACTGGTATTATGCCATTGGTTCACGACAGGATTACATGAATTATTATCAAAATTGTAGAGAAATTACACTCGAAATATCTGATACAAAAACCCTCGGTACAGAATTTCTGAATACGTATTGGGATTACAACAAACAGGCCATGCTCGATTATACCGAGCAAGTACTTTACGGATTGAGAGGAATTGTAACTGACGCTTGTACAGGCTCTCCTTTAGGCGATGTTAAAGTAGAAATTGTTGGTCATGATCAAGATAACACGGAGGTCTATTCTTCTGCTCAAGTTGGCAATTATCACCGTCCAATTTATGAAGGAACTTACGATTTTACTTTCTCATTGGCAGGATATCAAACGCAAACTCATACGGTTATAATTACAAACGATAATTCTGTCCGACTGGATATTCAGCTAATTCCTGATGGAACAGGAACTCCTGATTTTGCAGCAACGCCAACTTCAATTTTCGAAGGAGAAACAGTAAACTTTACGGATGCAAGTTCTGGAACTATCGCATCAAGAGCTTGGACTTTTGAAGGAGCTAATTCTACATCAAGTACTGAAATAAATCCTGCGAATATTTCTTATGCAAGTGCAGGAACTTATGATGTCA
>Ga0307990_1002487_pt1 | contig 14708 bp, 14 predicted proteins | sample EllFjometagen129_FD_203168 | JGI IMG/M metagenome (GOLD analysis project Ga0307990, IMG submission 203168) | Marine microbial communities from Ellis Fjord, Antarctic Ocean - #129 | ecosystem: Environmental > Aquatic > Marine > Unclassified | place: Southern Ocean | collected 2014-10-08
ACTTTACAACTTTGTGGGATGTGCAATGCATCTCGAGCTGCTTGCTTTTCAAAAGGATGAAAAATTTCAAGGTCTATTCCATTAGGTATAACTTTTGACTCAATGATAGCTGGAGAAAGGATTGATTCTTTAACTTTATTCATTAACCATTCAGAAGGCGTGGCAACATATAATCGGCTCCTAGTATATATGTTTTTTTTAGATGCCAATTGAAAGACGTGGCATCGCGCTTAATCGCTGGGTATATGGATGCAACACACCGTGAGACCTAATATCTTCTGCTAATTGCGTTTTCCAATCATCAGATTTAAAATCGATAAGTGAGGGTACATCAAGATTCCACCGTTTACCACACATTAAAAACTTATTGAATGGTATCCGTTCAAGCATTTTCGGTAAGTTCGACAAGAAAATAATGTCTGCATTAACATAGCAAATCAAACGATCTCGAGCAATTTGCTGTACCTGATTAAACGCCGAACTTAATAAGGGAGTTCCGTAATTTGTACAAACGATGCTGTCAAGATGCCGCACCCCAAACTTTTTTGAAATCTCAGCAACACCAGCTTCGTTACCGCACAGGATAACCTCGCACGATGGTGTAAGATGCAACCAGCTCTGCATAGCGTTCCTTTGGATAATCGCTATATGACCTTCGAATGGTTTAGGAATTGTAAAAATGGTTAGCATGAAAGTAATTGAAAACGCTTGTTATGAATTCATGATGTAGAATTGATAATATTAAGAATTTTTTCAGAAACATTAGGCCAGAATAGATCAAACGCAAGTTTTTCGCTAAAAAGACGTGTCGCTTCTCTACTAAATTCTTCGTAGTTTACGGTTAGTTTTTTCAGACCCTCTGGCATTTCTTCAAATGTGCCAAGATTATAACCAAAACTATATTCTTTTAGTAGTTCATCATATGTTTTCTGACCCATGGATATTGTTGGTAACCCATATTTCATATAATATGAGAATTTTCCTGATGATAATCCGATTGTTTCGATATTTTTCTGAACGTATTTTGAACCTGGTATTTTTTTGTAAAGAACGAGTCCGATATCTGCAGAGCAAACCATCTTTTCGTATGTTTGGTCATCTAACAGGTCAGTTGAAAGAATAATATTAGGCGAATTTTTGTTTATTATTTTGTTGATTTGCTTGTCGTTTTCATCAGGTCGATATCTCGTATGAATTAACAAGATGGTATTATCTGGCCATTTGTCCACATTTTCTAATAATTCGTCAGCATGTGTCCAACTCGCAAAACTTCCTGAATGAAGAATGATGAATTTATTTTCAGGTATATTGTATTTTTTTCTAAGATATTGCGATTTAATGGTATTTTTTGCTAAACGAGGGGCTATTGGGAGATAAGCGAATTTTTTCTCATCAATATTATTTTCACTGGCAAGCAAGTCAGCTCTCCATTTATCTTGAATTAAGACGAGATTAACTAATTGACTCACTTTGATTTCCCGCGTTTTTTCTTTACGATCAATGTAAGTTAAGAGTTCGTCCATAAAAAAAATTTCAAAATTAAGATAGATAAGGGGTGTTGAATATTTTTTTGTAAAATCAGCGGCTGATATTAATCCTTCTTCATTAATGCCAAATATTAGATCATACCTCTTTCTTTTTAGGGTTGAGTAAGCCTGCAACGTTTCTTTTTTGGTAACAAGTTTAATATTATTTAAGCAATTATTAAGACTTTGCCGTATACTTCCTGTCCATAATCTCATTTTTTTGGGGAATGAGTATATAGAATATTTATTGTTAATATTTGGGTTTGGGTATTTACCAAATTTTGGCATGAAAATATCAATGCGTGCACCTACGTTCAATAATTCTTCAGCAAGGCATATCAAGCTTGGATTAGTCGCAAAATCCTGCGACGGTTCAAAAAAAGCAATATTTCTGCCAGTAAATGTATTATTCATTTATTTCCAGAAAGTACTTCGGTAACTTAATCTTGATAGTTTCGCAATAAGTCGAAAACACATCCTTCCGACTTGAAAATATTTACTTTAGATCATATTAAGTGTTTGACCACTTTTGAATAAACCTGTTTCTCATTTCCTCCGAATAGAAATATGTGGCATATTTACTGGAATAAATCTTGACACAGGTATTTTGTGGTAGTGATATATTTTGCAAGATGTAAGAGTAGGCTACGGAATATTTTTTGTCTTTTCCGATATTGGAATTTAACAACTCTAAAGGAGGAGTATGCATATTTAAAAACGAGCTTATCGCATTATTAAAACACCGCGATAGATCTTCCAGACGCATTATCAACAAGTCGATATTGCCTTTGTGGATTGTAGTAAAACCCTTTTCATGGTTAAAAGGATATTCATATACATCAATATTAAAGGGCCTCTTTATCTCTTTGTCAAACCATGTGCATGTATAATTTGTTGATTCATCATAATTATCAAATTGTTTTTCAAGGAAATTAGCTGCCTCGGTTGCATCAACGTTCCCGTTGGAATCAATAAGTTGTGGGTAGTATCTATCGACAACCTGAAATAAATCAGAAATATCTCTTAAAATTGGTTCACGTACAAGAGATATAATTTTCCAACGAACGTTTTTTTGTGTGTCCATCTTTTTGCGCAAAATCTTACTGTGTATAAGGTGTCTATGCTGTTCTTTCTTTGATACGCTTTTTAAATATTCTTCTGCATCTTTGATGCCTTGATGCGATATAAAGTGTATGTGGAAGATGGGGTTGGGTAAACCTAATTTCAGAAGTGAGTTGTAAACAGTAGTAGATCCTACTTTACCCATTTGGTGAATAAGGATCGGTGGATGTTTTTCAAAATTTTTTAGACAAATTTTGAAGTTTTCGAGAAACGGAAGAGGTATTGTTTTCAGAATTATCTTGTTTATAAATCTTCTTATTTCCATATCATGCTCATATTCCTTATAAAATTACAGAACTACATTGTGTTTATATATGAGGCATATAGGTGTTAAGACTTATTTACCTATTGTTATTCACAGCTATACAGAATGCTTCAATTCTTACGGCAAACGAAACATACATTCCATTTACCATGGTCAGGCGGTTCATCTTTCATGAACTCAACAAAATCAAGCAATTCAAAATCAGTCCATTTAAGAAATAATTCAATCTCTGGTTTAAAGAAATAACGCATATTATGACATTCCCTTAATTCATCTACACGTTGGCTTTTTTTATTCCTTACAAAAACATGATAATTGACATCAACAATATTGCTATGGAAATGAATAGTGGGTTTTGCAAGTCTTGTAACAGCTATATTTTTATTTTCAATTTCTTTAATCCTACTAGTTGGAAGATCTGTTAGCACACCAGGACCATACCAGCAGTCAAAAATAAAAATACCACCATGATTTAAATGAGATAGGGCTGTTTCAAAAGTGGCACACACGTCTTCATTTGTTATTTGATAGCTCATAACATGAAAAAGGGAAATTGCGACATCGAACTTTTGATTTAAGCGAATGGTTCTAATATCACCTTTAATAAATTTTGGTTTTGTATATGATGTCTTGCATGTAGAATGAGGCTTGTTAGCTACGCTAAGCATATATTCTGAGATATCTACACCTGTCACTGCATAACCTTCTTGAGCAAGTAAGAAATCGTGGCTACCTGTTCCGCATCCGAGGTCAATGATATGTTTGGTATCTGGATTATATTTTTGGATTAATGTACTAATAAAATCAACTTCTTGTTGATAGTTTTTGTCATTGTAAAGCAGATTATAATATTTTGAATAATTATTAAAAACCATTATTGTTACTTTAAAAATAGCTTAAAAAATGGAAGTGTAAATCGATTGCAAATTGGTTTCTTTTCCAATGCAAAAACGGCTATATATTTATAAAAAATTTCAGTACGTACTATCGCGACCCCATTTGTTGCTATCTCTCAGAAAATGATTTTCTTTCAGGAACAGCATATCTGTTTGACCAGGGGCGTTATCTAATGGACGTATATTTACGCTCAAAATATCGTAAGCTACGAAACCATATGTAGATAGCTGTCCTACAACTTCATGTAATATAGGCATACCTTCTTGAAAGGAAAAAAACGAAATCTCTGCAATAATAGCCTGCACATTTTTAAGAGTCTTCATGGCACCTTTCAATATTTCCAATTCATAGCCTTGCACATCCAGTTTAATAAGATCGGGTTGTAAATATTTTTTTTGTTGGATTAGATTATCTAAAGTTTCAACATTACTTTCTACTTGTGTGCCATAAGGGTTACCTATATGACCGTTTAGGATTGAACTCCCACTACCGTCAGCATTTAAGATAGCAGACCCCTGTTTTGAGCCCAAGCACCCCTGCCAGTAGTTGACATTTGAATGATCAATGCATAACGAAGTAAGTGCAGGCTTATTTTCTTCTAAAGGTTCGAAACAAAAAAATTGCGCTTCGGGATAAATTTCCAGACATTTACGGGTCCAACGTCCGTTTGAAGCGCCAACGTCAAAAATTATATCAGGATAGAATCCTAATTTTTTCAAGTGTTGTATTCGATTAAATGTGTGATCGAATCTGTGTGCATCATCTCTATGTACTTTATGGATTTCTAAACCCAGCGTGTTTAATATCTTATTAAGCCCCCATCTTAAAATACTATTCATAACAATATCTTCCGCAGTGTCTTGGAAACAATTACAATTTGCTCTTCGGATAACGTCAAACCACTCGGTATATAAAAACCTCTCCGAGCTATTCTTTCAGAAACAGGGAAGGATACATCTTTAAATAAACCCATTTTTCTGAAAACCGGTTGTTCGTGCAAGGGCCAGAAGAATGGTCGTGTACCGATTTTTTGTTCAGCTAATTGCCGCATGGCCTTTTCTGCATTAAAGGGGATGTCATTGTCAAGCACAATTCCGTAAACCCAGTAGATGTTTTCCGAATAATCCTTTTCCGGTAAGGGCAGTTGTATTCTGGGAATATCCGACAAAAGTTCATTGTATCGCCGCCCGATATATTTTTTTTTGGCAAGGCTTTCATCTAACTTTTCTAATTGGGCCACACCAAGTGCTGCCTGGATGTTGCTCATTCGAAAATTCCAGCCAAGTTCCTCATGGACAAAACGCTTTTTTGGCTGGAAAAATAAATTGCGTAAAGACCGGCATCTATTAGCAAGATAATCATTGTCTGTAACAATCATGCCGCCCTCGCCGGTAGTGATAAGTTTGTTTGGATAAAAACTGAACGTACTGATATCACCGAAACTTCCACATGACTTGCCTTTGTATGTCAGTCCATGGGCCTCCGCTGAGTCTTCGATAACTTTCAGTCCGTATTTTTTAGCCAAAGAAATAACAGGGTCCATATCGACTGGAAGTCCATAAATATGAACAACCATGATGGCTTTAGTCCGTGATGTGATTTTATCTTCAATCTGCCCCATGTCCATATTCCATGTATCAGGTTCACAATCCACTACGACGGGGATTGCGCCAGCTCTAACGATAGATGCCGCACATGAAATGATAGTGAAAGATGGCAGAATTACTTCATCACCCTTGCCAATATCTAGTGCGACAACAGCGGCATCAAGCGCCACAGAACCATTGCAAACGGCAATTCCATGCTTTCGGTCCACCCGTTCGGCGAATTTTTCCTCAAAGCGCTCAACAAACGGACCTTCAGAAGAAATCCAGCCGGTTTCTATACATTCCTGTACATATTTCGATTCGTTGCCATTCAACAGCGGTTCGTTTACAGGTACAAAATTACTCATTATTAAATTCCTTGATAATTACCTGATCTGAGCCGATTTCATCAAAACGTACTTTATCTTCATCCCCGGCGTATGGACCCTGTTTCACTTCTATTATTTCGCTTTCTTCGAGCATCACAAAGCCATGACCTCCGTGCGCCAGAAGAATAACATCACCGGGATGGAGGATTCTGCTTTCCAGATAATTACGATCATTGTCGTAAAAATCAACCCGAACCCTGCCGCTTTTGATAAAAAGCACCTCCTGAGTTAAGTCCACATTCCTGGAAACCGGATTATGAACATGCGCCGGTATTGAGTAATCTGTTGGGCGTTTCATATAGGCAAGCTGCTGTGAAAAATCGTCTGGTGTGAAAAATACAATTCCATCTTCCTCAAAACGGGTACGAATGATTATAGAAAAAAGCTTATCTTTGTTGATGATGCGTTCAAATGTTTTCATATATTCACCATGTTTTGCTTGACTTGAAAAGAGATAATATCTAATTCGCTGGGGTGCCGTCCACACCATCTGTCGCCCTCTGTCCGCAGTCCCCTGCATAGCCTTCGGGATGATCCCTGTGCCATTTCCAGGCAGTTTCAATTATTGTATCAAGATTCGGAAACTGTGGCTTCCACCCAAGTTCCTTGACAGCCTTTTCACTCGATCCGATAAGCATTGCCGGATCGCCAGGTCGTCTTTCCACATTCTTTGACGGAATTGTCTCCCCTGTGACATTACGGGCGACTTTGATCACTTCTTTGACTGAATAACCATTGCCATTCCCAAGATTGTACTTACCGCCAGGATGACCATTCAGAAGTTTTTCCAAAGCCAGGAAATGAGCCTGGGAAAGGTCATTAATATGGATATAATCCCTGATACAAGTTCCGTCTTTGGTTGGATAATCATCTCCGAAAATATCTATTTCAGCCCTCTGGCCAAGAGCTGTTTGAAGAACCAGAGGAATAAGATGGGTTTCCGGCTCGTGATCTTCTCCTAATTCACCATCAGGGTCTGCACCCGCCGCGTTAAAATACCGCAAACAAACAGACTCTAATCCGTATGCATCTTTGAAATCATCCAGGATTTGCTCAACCATAAACTTCGTTTTACCATAAGGATTAATAGGATTTTGAGGGTGCTGTTCCGTTATTGGAATTTCAACAGGCTCTCCATATGTGGCGCATGAAGAGGAAAATATAAAGTTATTGACATTCCTTTCAACCATAGCTTCAAGCAAATTAAGGGTATCGGCAACATTATTTCGGTAATATTTGGCTGGCTCTCTGACTGATTCGCCCACGTAGCAAAACGCGGCAAAGTGCATTACAGCCGCAATTTGGTACTCTGAAAACACATGCCTTATCAATTTTGAATCGCCAATTGAACCTTCTATGAACGGCCCATATTTTACTGCCTGTCGATGACCATAAACAAGGTTATCAAAAGCTATAGGAGTATATCCATTATTTGCAAGATATTTGCACATATGAGAGCCAATGTATCCGGCACCGCCTACTACTAATATGTTTTTCATTTTTCCTTCAAATCTTGTTTTTTTAGGTACTCTTTATTAATGGGGAAAAAGCTTATCAACCCTGTATATCTGTCTTCTGCTTTTCACACTCCGTCCAGTTGAACCGGAGCCCTTAGGGGTGTTCAACCGCGTTAATCGTCGCTTCCTTTCGGTAGCCGATCTATATCGGCTTTTAATCATTTTTCTTGATTGTCAATCTGGCTGCCGTAGCAATGAATTCGCTTGACTCAAAAATTTCCTACAACACCGGTTTACCCTTATTAGTAAGGCGTACAATAATTGGTCCCATTTCTTCAGCAAAGTCGATTTGATATGGAAAAATATCAAGAAACATTATACCACCTATTTTCTTAATTCATCTAAATAGTTTTCTTTTTTAATATATGAATATAATGAGTTGGAAGAGAGAACACGAAGAACTTGCCTAATAGTCATTAGGCCTGATTTTATTTGTATTATCCTGAAGTAAGTTGGATTAATTTTATATAGTTTGTTTCTTGACGTCGCTTGCTTAAGTGCAGCTATAAAAACAGAAATTAACTTCATTAATGCAGATTTCATTAATATTGTGGATGCTTTTATCTTTGAGCTATTTTTTCTATAAACAGCGTATGCTTCCTCTATTGCCCATCTTTCATAGCGATCAACAAAGTATTTTAAAGTAGTCCTTGAGGAATCTGCATTGTGCAATACTGAGGCTTCGGGAATGTAAATAATATCATAATTGAGTTTCATAGTACTTTCGATCATTCCACATTCGCCTCTGCCTGATAAATATTTTAACTTGCCAGGGAATGTATCAGGGGGACTTCCACCTATCTGAATTGCTATATTTTTTCGTATTGCAAAATTACAACCGAAGATAAAGCAGTTATATATAGCTCTTCTTTCTTCACCTAAGTCGAGATACGCAAATACGCCATGGATTTTTTTTGTCCCATAATCATATATCCATTCTGGTGGTTCTGAGCTCCATTTTGGTAAGATTTTGCCACCGACTACCCCAGCTCTTTCATTATTTTTAAATTCACTGTAGATGGATTCAAGCCATTGATAATCAGCCTCAATGTCATCGTCACCAAAGATAATTATCTCGCCCTTTGCTTCTACAATTCCTCTATTTCTGGCATAATGAAGACCCTGATTTCCCTCGAAAATATATTTCCAGTTTCTTTTGCTATTGCCTAAAATTTCGAAAGTAATTTCTTTTGTTTTGTCTGTAGAATTATTGTCTATAACCAATATTTCATAGAGAGACTTGTCTAAACTCTGATGAACAAAGGTTGGAAGTGAGAATTTTAGATAATCGGCACGATTGTACGTAGGAACAATTAACGATATCTTAATCATAGTCAGACACCTAAATTTCAACCCATTCAAGCCGTTCAACAGCGGGCAATCGATTTTTCTGGCCATCCCGAACCTTTGGGTGCTTTAGGCAATCTTGAACAGGAATTTCAGGTATCATATCTTCTGCGATACCATTTTTGATAAAGAAAGCGTTATATCCATACCTGTTGCATCCCACAAGACGATATCCCTTATGTTTTGCAAGTTTCACCAATGCAGGTAATGAAGCTCCATAATAATCGGGATGTGTATCGAAACGGTTGAATAGAGGTTTATATGGAGCAGTAACGGATTTTTCTCCCCAAATATCTTGATATTCCACTACGACAACTCGTGGTTCTACTATATCAAGCCCCTTCCATATCCAATACTCCATCCCGTCAATATCCAAGGAAAGCATGTCGATTTTCTCTTCCTGAACATGCAAATCTCCTAAACCTTTGTATACCGTATCGTTTATGTTTTCTGCCGTAATCCATTGCTGATAAACTTTAGGCGGGTAAATATGCGTATCCGGATGAGAAAGAAAAAAATTCTTCACGTTCTCTGACTCCTCCACCCCGCCACAAATTAAGATGCCATTCCATCCATTGTTGACAATTAAATTTGTGGTATTTGCCCCGTAAGGAGAAGCAAAAGCAATATCCAGACATATCTTGTTAGTTGTTCCAATCACCGAAAATAAAAAATGCAGAATTCCATCTTCATCGGTTTGAGAAAATACGCGGAACCCCACATCAGAAAATTTGGGAAGTGGAAGATTTTGAAGTGATAAATGCTGGTAGTAAAATTGGAGGTGTTTTTGTTGAATTTGAGCATTTCGTATTTCCTGAATTTCCTTTTGAAACGATGGGATCCCTATGGTACGTGCTAAGAAGGTTGCTAACTTGTTTATTATTACTCTTTTCATTTTTTTCTCCAAGACGGATTAAAACTAAAATCGAGCAATTTACCCTATCAATCACCCATAAACTGTGGCCCGTTTATTTTTGTATTTGTTCCCAACCAAAGCTATGCTATGTAAATTGCAAAACTTGTTCCGATAATATGCCTCAACGGAAATTTATTGTTTAGTTCATTGAGTGCCCTTACTACACCCGGAGCATAAGAGGCATAGTCATGCCATACAATAACACCATTAGGTGAAATCATTCTTATAGCATTCAAACTGTCACGAAGGACAAATTCATAATGATGAAATGCATCAATCAATATAAAATCTATACGACCGTAATAAGGTGCGAAATCGAACGTCTGAGAGTCGCCAAAAAGCTGATGAATTCTGTCAGCATAGGACGTGCCATGAAACCTAATTCCGGGTATATTCGGATAAACGTCAGACATTGGATCCAGAATTTGAGGTTTGTTATGGTCATTATGACCAAGCGGAGGCAAATCAAGAGTATAGATATAGGCCTGACTATTAGCGGCGATTTGCAGTGTTGTATTGCCCATAAATGTACCGATTTCGAAAATTAAACTTGGCCGTCTGTTGCGTACAATTTTACACAAAATCATTAATTCATGAATGGGCATATTTCCATAATCATATCGGTAATCAATAAGTGAAACAGGAATTGAATCAATATCTGGAACGATATCATTAAGGCTGCTCTGAGGCAACCCGAGATATTTCCCCATTTTTGTTTCTGGAGGTTGAACCGCTGCTCTGGCTATATTGCGCCAATAGCTTATTGATTCATTGCGATTTCTAAAAAAACTTATTATTCCTTCCGAAAATATGGAAAACGCAAGCTCTCTTATCATATGTGATTTTCTATTCATTTGGCAAAATTATAATTTTTCATGCTTTAGTTTGAGAGGAATTCTTATGAGCTGAAATAATTTGGTGCAATATTTCCCCGATACTCGGAAAATTCCTATTATCGAGATTGTTTTTAAAGAATTCATCAGCCATTGTTTGTAATTTTCTTGCAGATTCTCCATTTGTGAAAAAATCTTTAATCGCATGCCACAAGTCGTTTCCAGTGCGAACAAGCAATCCGGCTTCGAGGAACAATTCAGAAGTGCTAAAACGAAGGCGGTTGTTGTTTCCCAAAAGTGGGTTCGTGTAAAAAAGAATCAGGGGTTTACGTAAACGCAAGGCATGGATCAGGGCTGATCCTGAATAGTTGACGGCAATAATTAGCGAAGATTTATCTAACGCTACATGGAGATCTGATTTGGGAGGCAAAACGTTTTTCAACATCTGGTCATTGACTATAGAAAATAACTCACGATCGGGATATCCGGGGTGTGTCTTGATTTTAAGCTCAAATCCTTCAAAAAGGTCTTGCGGCGGACTGTTAAGTGTCCTAAGGGCAGTTAACTGAGCAGAATAGCTTGAACCGGGTAGCAATACTTTAGAAAAATTTACAGGGTCTGTTAATGCCAGGACATTCCATTTTTGCGTATACTGTTTTTGCGTGTCATGTGGTGGTAATGATAAATATTCATTTTCCATGATTACGTCACGACATCCAGCAAGGTTGTTGCTTGAAATGCCAAATAGTTTGAAATTCTTTTTTTGAAGGAGAGAACCACAAAGAATACAATCACTCGCTAAAATCTTGGAAGTTTTCGCCATAATCTCTCCATGCGGTATTGCGACGGAGGGAATGCCTAAGCGTTTCGCAGCCGCTGCCGGGAGCTGCGACTCTGCATCCTCAAGTGCGCTTACTATAACAACAGTTGGATTCAATTTATTCCAAGCTGTTATCCAATCATTGAACAAGGCAGACAAATATGGCCAGCGATTTTTACAAAAATATTCAAAGTGAGATGGGAGCATTCGCATAGATTTTTCCCAGGGTTTCCGATTGGCTTTTTGACAAGATGATTGATACGCACGCAAAAATCTATCACTAAATACTTCATTAACTGAATGAGATGATGGCAGGCACATTACAGGAACCAACATAGTTTCAGAAACTTTAAGAGCTGTCGTTTGGTCGCCTGAGATTGCTACGATTCCGATTTGACCGGGAAAACTTTTATTTAATTTTTGAACAAGGGTTTTAAACCTGAAAACCTCCCCTGAATTGATAGCAAATATTATTTTATCGGATATATCTTTAGTTTCATTAATGGATTTAGAAGGAACTTTGATTTTTAGTATTTTTTTCAAGCCTGACTGTGTATATCGAAACAAAATGTTCTTGGCTTTTTGGGGATTGCCAGAAATTGGTTTTGTTATATTAGGAAATTCAATTGACCAATATGTGCTATGTACATTTGAGCGGTAATAATATAACTGATAATCGGGACTACTATTGTTATGAAAAAAAGATAATTCTGTAATTTCTCGTTCGCGAAAAGATCGCACCATTTTATCTAATACGGAAACGTGCAACCAAAAATAATACATGGCCTGGTGATCTAATTCCGGCCAGCATATCCCGTCTGTTGTAAATTCGCTTCGTGTAGCGTTGAACCATTGATGTGAACATTCAATACCTTCCAAATGCGCCTCTTCCCTTGAATCTTTGTCTATCCAATCATCGACAAGAGTATAAGGTGCCCCCGCCTTAGCAGCTAATAGCATTGCTTTTGCGTCTAATGGAAGCAATGTATGGCCTGACCTGTACTTTTCCTGCAAAAATTCTGGTGCATTGCATTTAATATCCGAACCAAAGAAAACAAATACTTTTAAATCCTTTTTCATAATCCAGTTAAATTAATTTTATAAAATAGATATTTCGAATGAGAGTTGTAAACACGGGAATTTCGTTTCCTTGTTTCATCCATCTCCATTGCAGAAAGAGCAAGCCGGCAGAAATATGAATCACCAACTTCATGATAATTTATTAAACCGATAAGCGCTGAATAGGATTTATCAATGGTAATGCATAGTCGCTTTTGCGAATCTCCAAAGATGACAGTACCACCAGTTATGCCTATTGCGCTGCTTGATGAGACTGTGAAAGATACGGGAGATCCATGATAGATTTTTCTCCCGGCGAGGAAAAGTGTTTCGGCATCATTTCCCCCATTATGAGTCTGACAGTATAGTGAATTCTTATCGAACGTATCGGGAATCACAGTGATATTCCCCAATCTCAGGAAGCCCAAAGGAATTTCAGGCCATTCAAGTTCTCCCAACAGAATTAGTTCTGATTTTCTCCTATCAATAAAGTATGTTTTTTGTACCGGGCCGAGAGACGTTTTTATCTTTCCGGAAATAACAATAAAAGTATCATCATTTGAAAGAGTTACTGTTGGTAAAACGGGATTGAGGTCCGTCACTTTAGGCTGCCCGAATGACTCCATTACCAGATGGCCTGTATAGTAGTCCGCACCTAACGAGATGTCATCATAGTAACCGTGGTGCAGGGTCCCTATAAGTGGCATATTACTAATATTTTTCAAAAATAACGTATCTATTGCTAATCCGCGATTGCAGTTAAATCTCACTTTTACCATGTTAGTTTCAACTGTTACATAATTACCCTGGTTAGTTAACTTAATATCGGCAGGTAATGTGTTTATTGATTTATGGCTTTTGATTTTGTTTCCATTGATTGTATTAGGTTTGAAAAGCAACTTTTCACAATTTGATAGATGCTTGCGGTAGAGTTTCCACCGTTTTTCAGTAATATGAGTCCTGAAATCGCTGCTCCACAGGTAGCACAGCTCCAGCCAGTCATCATCATTTGAGGTAAGGTCAGTTTTTAGGGATTCATATATACGCCAACAGACAGTATTGATACCTAAATCATCACGCCCCGTGACCGCCCAGCGTGTAATATTGTATTTTTCCTGCTTCTTAACCGGAATCGGCTGTTCAGAAGATTCCAGATGCAACCTGTTTCCCGCTTCCGGCAGTTCCATCAGATCAAGCGCCTGACTCGGACGTATGAAGCGAAAACGACTATCATTTAATAATTCCTCAAAAAACCGGTCAATACGATTCCATTCCCCATCTTCATGCAACGATGCTTCTGTATGATAACGGCCGGGCCGAAAATCAAAGATCTCCACATCGTTGCCATAAAGAGAAAAAGCCCGTGGCCGATCAGACAGATGCCCGCAAAGGTATTCCAGATATTCAGCAAGCCTTATTTCCCCGTGCGCGTAACGCTGAAATTTCTGAAAGGCAATGGCTTTGTTCCATATAAGCGGTATTTCCTCTCCATTCTGCCCACAGGCAATCTGGGGGAAATAGCGCCAGTCAGCATCCCACTCTGGATGAAAGCGCGCCGGATTATCCCATTCCATAACGATAGCACGATAACCTGCCTCAATATAATGCCGGAGCAATCCCGCAGAATAGGCCTGTTCATTTACAAGGGCAATATCGGGTCGAAAACCCAGCAATCGCTCATAGGCTTGATTTCCCAGGCGAAGATTGGCAGCATTTACTTCGGAGGGTACCAGCGGGCCAATGATCTGGGAATAGCCGCTTCCGACAAACTCACAATTCCCCTCTGTCGTCAACCGCTGCAATTCCTCAACCCATGCAGGATCACTAACCGCAATCGTCTCCAGCGTATATCCAGTGGCTTCAATACCTAAAGGGAGATTGTATTCACGCGCCAGACGCAACAACGGCCAGTAGCAACGCCGGATAACCTCTGGCCGTTGCTCTTCCTCGATTGAAGAATAGGCAATATTAAGATGAAAAATACAGTATAATTGAAACATTGATTTTGATAAGATTCTGTGTGTGCGGCTTATTTTGAATATGCAAGAAGGGAAAACAAATAACTATTGACCAATGACTATTACTTCACCAGCGCCGTTTCAATCTTGATTGATTCCACAACCTGCTCTGCCCGTTCAACAGCCTGATCACGTGTTTCACCAGTTGAAATGACAAAACCGGCTCGTTTGGTATGGTTTGTCACAGGCTCAACGACATCTCCTGGCTTTACGAAAAAGCCCAGTTTATGCACCCATGACATGTCTCTGAACTGTTCAGCATTTTCGATTCTAACAACTGTTCCAGGCTCTGGAAAGAAGTACCGGATGGCAACCCCTTTTTGATATTGCGGAATTAAGTCTTTTCCCGAAACCTGCTCACCCAATGCTACTTTAATTGCAGCTCCGATAAGATCAACACCTGTCGCAAGCGG